>Ga0302271_10000273_pt1 | contig 48523 bp, 22 predicted proteins | sample III_Bog_N1_1_FD_198767 | JGI IMG/M metagenome (GOLD analysis project Ga0302271, IMG submission 198767) | Peat permafrost microbial communities from Stordalen Mire near Abisko, Sweden - III_Bog_N1_1 | ecosystem: Environmental > Terrestrial > Soil > Wetlands > Peat | place: Sweden: Abisko...
CCCCACCCCACCCCCAACCCCAACCCCAACCCCAACCCCAACCCCAACCCCAACCCCAACCCCAACCCCAACCCCAACCCCAAAAAATTAGTTATTATTATTATTATTATGCTTATGAGTTTCATTTGTTTTAATATGAAACAAACAATATCTTTCATCTAAATTAGAATTGTTGATAAACTATTAGAAGCAAATCAAATCAAAGAAAAAAGAGTGAATAGCTGGACAAATAATTTCCAAAATCTTGAAACTATTCAATTATGCTGCTCAAAAATAAAGTAATTGGAGAAAGGGCCTAAGTTTCTGGTCACACTTCTGATTCTTCAAAAGATGTCCAAATCAATCCAAGAGATTAGTAATTGTCAAAATAGGAGTTTGATGCATACCTAAAGAACAAGCGAGAGAACAATGATAATCAATAGAGGGCTCAAACTGCACAATAGTCAGCTAAAAAACCTTAAGAAAACATTGCTCCTAAGATACCTATGCCATCTCGAAATATTTAGTCTGCAGTGCAACTCAGTTAAAAATAAAAGGAACCTTAGGCACATTCCGGGCTTCCTTTAATTGAGCGAAAATACCAGCTAACTAGCAAGCCAGTATCTAAATAAGTAAATCAACAAAGGAAAGATGCTAACTCAGCTCAAAAGAGCATGAAACGTACTTCATCAGCTTAAAACAAATACTCACTGAAGTAATTTTCTATTCAAAGACAATAAAAACTTCGTAATGCTCCTTTACTTGTAACTGATCTGGAACCTGAAGATGAAAACTATGATGATCTTAGAGACAAGCTCTGGGATTAGGTAAAGATAAAGGACAGAAAAGAGAAAGAAAAAAGCAGCAAATAACACTAATTAATTCATTTGTAAACAAGGTTAGTAATATTTAATATCATAATTTAAAACTTCCACAGGTTTATTTTACGAAGAACTAAATAAATGAGCTCAGCTTGACGAATTCAAATGTGCGCGCAAAGATATGGAACATTGAGAAAGAAAATCGTAAAATGATAAAGCAGATAGAAGGGTGGAATCTCTCCAAAGGAGTTATCTTCGATGAAGAAAATAAGCCATTTGTAGATAGTGCTACTTCAGAGAAAGTGTTTTAAGATTAGAATTTTTAAGCGATTTCAATGAAGAAAGAGATAAAACAGTTGCAAGAAAATATTCTTAATTTGGATGAAGAAATAAAAGAACTTCATGGAAAGATTAAGTGCTCCAAAGAAGACTCCGGATCAATGAAAGATCTTAATAATGATGCCCTAAAAGAAACATTAGTTGCTCATAAGCAGTTTGAAATGGAATTAAATTGGGATGAAACAGACACAGTGCCTGACGATATTGAGGAATAAAAGGAAGAACTAAAAGAGAGTAATGAAATAAGGAGTTTTTGCAAAATATTTCTTTTCTTCTTGGTCAAATAATAACTATTTTATTAAATATTTTTAATTTAATAAAGAAATGAATGAATTAATGGAGAAAAATAGAGTCTAAACATTTATGATCGAAGTTTAAGACACAACATTTGCGAAATCTAGTGAAGAGTTGGCAGTTCAAAAAGGAAAGCTCAAAAAGAAGAAAGAAGAAGAAAAGGAATTGCAAGAAGAATTGAAGTTAAGATTACCCAGTGGAGAGTTAGATGAACTGAATCAAAAGAATAACAAGGCTATTAATCGCATAAGTACAGTAATCCAACCTAAAAACATAGAAGAACAACTGGAGGAGAAAGAAGAAATAATTTAAGAACAAGCTCGAGATCTTGAGAAAATCAATTATGATATTCAAGAGATCACACGCAACTCACTCCTCGAAAAATAAGATCTCACAAAAGAAACCAATGATCTCAAAAAGGTTATTTCAGATCTAGAAGAAAAATACCTGATGCTTCAATCCAGGCACAACAAAAGAGTCTTGAGAAATTAAAATAACTCCAACAATGAAATACTCAACTCTAGAGGATTCACTTAATTTGGGTCTACTTCTGATTTCTCTAGCTCCATTGCTACAATTCCAGATTATCTAGTTAAAGAAAATAATATTCCAAAATCTACAAATCCTCTTGATCTCAAATGAATAAGAAAACTAATCAACAATGAGAACAAACAGAAATACACTTTACATTAAAAAAGATTATACCTTATTATTATTATGAGACAGTATGTCATTGTACTTTCATATTATTTTTGCTTCATTGAGTGAAATGCTGCACATTTTTACAAATATTTTTTATCTTCAAAAATTGTGTAGTTTATATCTTCAAAAGTGTTTGAGTATTGAATTCGAAACCTTTGTGTAAAAGTTATCATAATTAGTCGAAAGTGACACAGAATGAAAGGCATGATCAGATTGATCTGTTGATGCAGAAATGTTGATTTTTTTCAATGTCTCCAACCTCACTTGATTGGGATTAACTTTTCTAGGGGAGTAAAAAAAGTTAGTTTAACTCAATGAAGATGACAGTGCAGATGAGTTTTTTTAAGGGGCAAGAGAATTCAAATTCATCTAAGTTGTTATCCGATCAGATAAAGGAACTACTAAGCCTTTAGAACGACGTAGTTTATCATCCAGACTTTTAATAACACTTGTAAAATACCTACTTTCAACTTTACGATTAAAACTCGAATCTAAATAAGAAATTGAATTATTAGAATTCTAATTATTCTTATTTTTCTCTGGAATAAACGGTTTAGAGAACGAAACAGACTGCTAACAGAGTATTGGCTCATTTTTCACTAACTTCTTTTAAACTGCATAATTGTAAAAAGTGCTAGCAGTTTGATGATGTTGTATGCTATTAAAACTTGTAGAATCATTAGTTTTAGCATCTTATTTACTAGGAGAAAGTCTATTTGAGATGTGAAGATTCAGAGGTTCAATGTTAATTTAAGAACTATTTTAATGAGACTTTGGGCTGTGTCTAAATATCTTCTACATTGTCATAAATTTCTTGTTAATATCTTTCTTTTGATGCTTCGCTAGAGCTTCAGTTAAACCTTAATCATCTTTTAAACCGATAACAATAGCACTTCTCTTTTTTTTCTAAATAACTCTTTCAAATTTATCTTCTAATTCTTCGATATATTAGAGTTTATCATACAATTCGATAGTATTTCCTTTCTAAAGAAGTTTGTCTCTATACTCTGGATCGAGAAACTAGGCAACATTTTTGAATTCTTTTCCTTTTTCTTCTATTTTTTCCAGCTTTTATTTCATCAATAGATCCTCTGAATTGTAGAGAATATTTCTCTACTTCTTTTGAAGACATTACGCTGAAAAAAATAGTTTTATAATTTGAAACACCTTCAAAAGAATAATCAATCTTTTCACAATAATCTGTTTTATTTTATCCCCACATTAAACAAAATTCCTTTCAATCTATTTATTATTACCTTCACAGAGTTTTCTGATAAAATGATTCCTAAACTAGTATTTATCTACTGAAAAATATATTTAAATCAAAAAGATGATTTTTCTCAACATAGATACTGAACAATAAAATACAAGGATGTTCACAATAAAAAAGTACAATTTCTTGAATTTTATTAAACAACTTTAAAAATAAATTTTTTATTAATTTTTCTTCCTATGATTCACAGCAGACTACTATCTATTTTCTCAACTCTCAATTGGTATGTTAATTTAATTTGGTTTGAATTCAAGTACCTTTGAGATCTCATTAAATCTATTAAATTAATGCAAGAGAGTTTGATAAAGAGTTGAAAAATTGGCTAACTTGACCATTCACTCTTCTTTTATTGATGATTGTTTTGAAGTAAACTACTTAAAAATGATACAGGACTCATCAGCCTCTTTTGATGCTTTAATCGAAGTTATTGATCTATTACTGTCCTTTAAAAAAGAAGAATTCTCTTAATAATGAAGGTTTGGCCCAAGAATATTAGGTAAAATAGATTAAGGTGGCTAAATCTGCCTGGAAGATACTGGAGTGCTCTGTAGAGATGAAATATCCTCCTGATTATTCAGTGTCTTGAGAATATAAGAATTCTCAATAGGCTAAGTATAATTTAATTCAATGATAGATTTTAGAAAAGGCTTATCTTTAATTTTGGTTGGCGATAAATCTAGTTTATCTAATTAATTATGAGAGTTACTATGAGATAGATTATTCTTATTTTGCAGGTACTTTTGTAGATTTGCAAATGTCTTTTTCTTATGTACTTCTTCAATATTCTCACTCACATGATATTAGTTATCGGGATGCATGAATAAATCATTTTGAGTGAATTATGACTCTTCATGATGAGTTGCATCAAGAGTATTCTACCCTAAAGGAAAAATAAGCGTTTGTTTTAAGCCATGACGAAGAACACCCTTTTCAAAGGTATTCATTTAAACCCGTAAGGGATCATTGTCAGGATTAGGTAGCTCATGTTTTTCTCCCTCTTCATCGAGTGAGTTCAATCCATTGCCATGAATCTATTGTTAGTTAGAAATCTACTCGTATTTAAACGCAAGCTGCTGAATTTGTGAAGTTGGCATTTTATGTTCTTGCCTCTTTCTAATCAGTAAGCTCTCTCTCTTGGAAGAGCTTGACTGTTAGAAACGCCTTATCAGCTAATGGTTTTGCTGATTCCCAAACAATTCTTGAGATTATAATTTTCTGGGTGACAGAGTTGCATCATCGTAAAAGAGATCGAGGAGAGTATTTTCTCTTTATGACACAAACGGTCTTCCTGACTGTCTCATTAACTTTATTCTCTTTTATCGGAATCGAATGTAATCTAGAATGGTTGAAAGGTTATTATGTGGAAGGTAATATTCGTAGTTCTTTTACTTATCAAACTCTTCTTCTCCTTAGGGAATTGCAACTGTATGTCGTATTTCCTATTCATGATGCTCATGCATAACCTTGATTAATTCATCAAAGAATAGTTTAATCTTAGCAGGGTTATTTAACTAACTAAGAGGGCCTACTCCCTTTCCACCAGCTTCTCGGCTTTATCTCTCTACGATAGAGTCTCCTTCACTATTTGCAATTTGATAAGGACTAATTAATTTAAGAGGAAGACTGTATAAGTTAGGTAGTTCACTGTTTCTAATATTTTTCACAGCCAAAATGCTTGGACTTTTGTCGCTTTTAAGCTGATTCGATGCTAGTGGAAGGGAAGATACAGATCCACGATCTTTCTTAAAAAATGGTGAAATAGGCTATCGATTGCTAGTCATACTATTACTCCTTTAATTGAAATACGAAATCAAGTTGCTTGGCAACAAAGAAATACTTTTTGATTTTATTGGAGAATCAATACCCAAGTCTATTTCAGAGTTTAATTTAAGGTGTTTTGATTTCTTTTCAGTCAAGCAGTTACTTTCCTAATTCTGCGCCCGAAATGACATTATTTCTTATTATTATTAGTTTTGTGAATCTGGTATATGAGTGCGAGGAGTCATTGCTTTTGGTGAAATGCGGATCTCTTTTATGGAGCTTCCTAGCTCAGGAGACATTTCTGATTTTGGAATATCAGCTTGATTCTGCTATTATTCGTCCTCTTCAGAAGCATAATTGCGATCTCCACAATACATATCTTCATTATTTTCGAAATATTACTCTCCATAAACAAAAATTTCTTCTTAATCTTCTTTCCAAAACCGTTTCATCATATCTTTCACTTCTTCGTTCAAAATAAAACTAGGAAATTTCGTGTGCTACCTTACAATAGGCTTTCGCTAGCAAATCTAATCTCGATTCATCTTATTCACTACCTAAAACTACAAGGGAAAACAAATAACCTTAGAGTTAGTGATAGCAACAAGTAATTTACTTGATTGAGTGTAAGATGGATAGAAGGGCATGATTTGAAAGTGTGAGCAGAGGAATTACAAATGAAGCAGCTGATATTGATAATAGAATAGTCATGCTAGAAAAGAAGTTTATCTTAAATGTGACAGAATATTTCATAGTCAACTGGAAATGTTTGTATTAACTAAATAAACCGTTTTCGTTGTACTCTAAGTACAGTAGAATACTCAGTAGCTTTAATATTGAGGGCATGGGTTTGCCCAGAAAAGAAACCAATCTCTCCAAATACTTCTCCTTTTCTAAATGTTTTGACTATTTTCTCAGCATCTTCATCTGAATAAATTATGATATTTCCTGATTAGATGAAAAATAGATCGTTTTGCTGTTCTGAAACTTGGCAAGAAATTAGCTACTCTGGTCTAAAAGAATTCTCTTCGATGATGTCTATGATTGAAATCATGAATTCTTCAGAGAAATTCTCATAAAAAATAGGGTATTGACTGATAACCATTTTGTATGTTTCAATCAGTAATTTCTCTTTAAGTTGAGGATTCAACTAATTTAGCAACTGATTTTCTTTCTCGTGATCTCCTTCATTTGCCATGCCCCATTAGTATTCCAGAAATTCTCTAACTTCATACTGCAGTTCTTGACTGACATTCTTCTTACTCATGAAGTTACCAATTAAGAAGAGATCTTCCTTGATTTATTTTTTCTTCATATTGATGGATGTAAATATTTCACCGATTGCATTGATACTGTACGCGAACACACCACAGGAAATAAGCATCGAGCAAATGTTGACAACACGCTCAGTATTATTAGCCTATTAGAAAAACAAATGATTCAAAAATTAGCATAAAAATATAAAATTAAACTATTACAGGTGCGAAGTCACCATATCCAACGGTTATCATAGTCACTGTTGCAAAGTAATAGGCACAAATATACTATGCAAACCAATCAGATGGATCATATGATATTTTTAGTATCCAAGCATTTTAGCCTGAATTGATTTCTGCATGAGCCACAGCAACCCACATGCAACCAAGAAAATGAGCTACTGTAAGGATGATAAAGAGAAGTTACACAAGGGAAGATATTTAAGTTATTTTAGGAGTTAAATGAAAGCGCTCTTCGATTTTCTTAAAAATCAGCTTGATAGATTTAAACTTGAAGAAGAATAGCAGATGGAGATACTAAGTAAAATTAGAATTGTAACTAAATATTATGTCAAACGAAAGAAACGAGCAGGCAGTGATATCAGTTAAAAGGCCATTCTTAAGATAATTAAGTACTACTTTAGATCGTTTCGTGATAGGCAATCCTTTTTCGAAATATCCGAAATTCCAAGCAAGACAAACATCAGCCAGGAGAATGGCATTACAAAAGATGAGAAATTAGTTATTAAACATTTATTTCAAGGTAAGCGAGAAGGTAAGTTCAAGAGGTATCATAAAAATGAAGGAAATTATCACAGATAAGATAGCAAGGTCCCAAAGAAACTTAAAGGTACCTGAGGGCGAAAACACAGGAATAAAAGACAACCAAGAATCGCAAGATTTCAAGAATGTATTTTGAAATGCCTCTTAGAATTTTAAGAAGCAACTAATATAATCTTCTTCGTTTTGTCCAGTTGAAGACTATCCTATTCCTAAGATATTCCAGAGTTGTAATCTTTACTTTATTGAACGCAATCCTGTCTTTAATTACTGTGTTTCCCCAGAAATAAAACTTTCATTAGTGATTCTTTTCCTTTAATTTCTATTCGGAAGGTTTTTAGGATCAAGAATTACTGCTTTATCATTAATCAATTAGAAGTGGAAGTAGGAAAGTTACTTGAATCTACTAAAGCTCGTAATGCTGATCCATTTCTAGACAAATTTGAGCCATTTTACAGTCTAAAAAAGAGACATCTTCCTTTTCTTTGGCTTCTAATGCTGCTGGTATTTTCCATCATGTTTTGAATGATTTCCTGAATCATATTTGTGCGATATGTTGCTCGCTAAGATACCGCAGTTGCTTTAGCTTAATATACCTCTTTCTGACATTCCTCTAGTAGGAGACTGACTACTCATCTTCCCAACTTTATCTTGAAGCATATTTTTAAAACCTTCAATTTTTGTTTCAGTTGATATTGGAGTTTATTACTGTTGGCTATTCGAAAATACCATATTTTATGCGGTTCCTAATTCACCTTTTGCGCAATGGATTTTTTAAGACAATATAACTTACTAAGTGTTAAAACTACAGATATTATTAATGGAGGGTTGATTATTCTGTTTCGTTCCGTATTCTTAAAGTTGTATTAATGGTGTTACTTACTCACCCTGCAACTCTGAGCTCTCCATCTTGCCTTGGATGTTGAAGTGGTATTAATCAAAATTACTCCTTAATTTTTTGTAATATGCACTATCAAGAGATATTAATTTCGAAAAGATCAAACTAATGATTGTATCATACCTTTCTTCGCTCTTTTCCAAGAAGAAGCACAAGAATGTATTTAAGAAAATATTTCCTGTATTGGGTTAAACTTAAATTTTAAATATTTTTTCTATTTCTAAAAATAAGGAGTTTAATTAATTAAGGATTTCTAAATCTGAATCCTTTTTATTTATTATTTATTTTAGTTATCTTCAAAACAACTCCCATATATATATATTAATTAACTAGTTATTTGTAATCCTGACGAAAAAGAAATGAATTTATAAATATTCAATCAAAATAACTCTCTTGTCGAGGAATAGCTCTTTTGATGGTATTTATATCTAGCTCATAGAGGAGAGTGTTTCTAATTTATAAAGAAGCAGCTTCATAGGAGTCAGTCAAACGGATAGTATTTATTCTGCCACTTGAATAATCTTTATTATCTTCTCTTTCTTAAATATTTGCTTCATCTTGATTATCTTGATTGAGATTAAAAAAGTTACTTTCTTCTAGTGTTTTCGTGTTCTCCTATTCTAAATGCATATTTGTTTAGAATAATACAATTGATCCTTATTGAGCTGGCTCTAACTAATCGAAGCAATTAGTCTCTGATTTTTAATTATTTGTCCTTATTTGAGCAAATTTACTGACTGCTTATTAGTCTTACTATTTTTATCCTTCATTAAGATTTCCGGGTGTTAATTTGCAACCAGGAATAGAATTCTCACATTGACTAGATAACTAAGGAGTTTGCTGTTTTAAAGAAACTTAGTTGATTATGGGGTCGATAGATTGCTGTTCTGATATTTTCTAAAACTTATTGACAAGAACCTGAAGATATGTCTTAGTGTAATGTTGATTTCTTTATTTATTTTTGGTTATTATTAACCGCTGATCATTATTCTTAGTGTTTTTGATGCTTTGTTTTCTCTGAAAATATCTAAGAAGCTTGTAATTCAGATTATTCTTCTCTCCACTAAGAGATAATATTTACTGATAACCTTATTTTCTGCCAATGCTTTTCATTTTACTTTGCTTTAATTTGAAGTACTCCATTATTGTTGATAGATTATTATGTGGTAAATAATAGCAAAAGTTACACTGAAGGTCAAAATCAGCTTCAACTTCATCCCAATTTGTTTATTCACTGGATTCTTATTCTCTATTTTCATTGCATTCAAGGTTTTAAGTAAGATTTTCAATTTGAATTTCGTTTATTGGAGGCAAAAATAAGGAATGCCTAGATTTTCTATTTTATGGAGCATAACTAGATAATGTTTAATTCTTGTTAAACAGTTGTTAATTCAATTTCTTTTTATACTGAGATGTCTCAGAAAATGGTATGTCTTAATTGCTAGTAATTGGTATTGTAGAAATACTTTGATTTAGACTTGTGACAAATTTCATGGGAGTTTTCAAACTATTTTTAGAAATTTTAGCAGTTTCAGTAAAAGAGTTTCTCTATTTTTCAAGCTCAGAAGTTGAAAAGCGTGACTTGAAATCAAAAACCTTTCGCTTTTTAGGAGATTGCAATTGAGAATTAGAAGGATATTAATTCGAATGAGTGTTTATCTGGAAATCGAAATTATTCGTTGCCATGCTTGAAACTGGATTGAAACTTGAGTGAGAACTAGCTAGATTATTTGCCCACGCAAGTTGAAGAGTTTATGGTATATTAATGGGTGAATCTTTATCAGGAATTTCCGATTGTGTTTCAATTAATTTAGTTGATTTTCCTTTAAAAGGGTAACTAGGATTCACAAGAATAAAGCTTTTTCTTTCAGGAGAACTTTATTTCATTAAAAAAGAGCTATTTCTTTGTTGAATTTATTAATAGGTAATTTCCTCCTCATGTTCAACCAGTTCTTTACAATTCTCTGAGTCTTCAGAATCTTAATCTTCTTCTTCGTCTTCGGATCTATTGTCTAGAAGATATATTTCACTATATTTGAGTAGAAGATTATTTTCTCTTTTCATAATTTCCTTAAGTTTTTAATAAAAATAATCATATTGAATCCTTGAAAAGCCTTTGTCCTTTCTTAGTTTCTCCTTGATATGGCTTCTTACTTATGGTTCTGACTTATTCACAGCGTTAATCACTTTCATCTAAAAATTAAAATCATTTTTGCTAGATTTTTCAAATGCAATTATTTTTTTTACCTTATTGACTATCGAAAACACAATCGAGCATTATTTCGGAAAATGCTCTCCCATACAAATTAGACAAGTTGCACCTGCTTATAAATGGTTACTCTAGTATAACAGAGAGTCTTGAATATGACAGAATGCTTAGTGATCTTCTGAAAATTAACTTAAAACTTCAAGAAATTACTTGCGTTTTATTTTGTAGACAAGCGTATGCTCAATAGCTTTCACATTGAGTTCATCTGATTAGTTTGAAAAGAAAGCAAGCTCTCCAAAAGAATCTCCTTGCTTGAGAGTTTTTATCTAGTTTTATTCCTCTTCTTCCTTTACGAAAACAATAATCTTTCCTCTTTTTACAAAGTAAAGTGCTGGCTCGGACTGAGAGAGCTACGAGTAGATTAATTCGTCCGGACAAAAAACAATTTCTTCGATCACAGAGATCATGCTCAAAAGAAATGATTCCGAGAAATTATTTTTGAAGACAGGGTAATTCAAGAGGATGTCTTTGTAAGTCTCAAACATGAGATTTTCTCTAAGTTGCGGAGTGAGCTGATTAATGAGCTATGTTTCTTTTTCTAGATCTTCTATGGGATGGTTCTTCCATTGGTATTCTAGATATTCTTTGATTTGAATTTGCAATTCTAAACCGATTTGTTTCTTTTTCATAAAATCTGCAATGTAAAACAGATTATTCTTGATCTCAGAATGCCTGGTATTAATTGAATTGAAAATTGTACCAACCACATTGATTGTATATGCAAATATCCCACAAGATGTTAGCATCGTGATTACACTAATAATCATCTCCAAGTTATTTACCTTTTGTTATTGAAAGATAATAAATTTAAAAAAATAATAAAAAAATACTCTTTCATTTTCTGATGCATACAAAGTGTTTACTGGTTTAATGTCCCCATAACCGACAGTGATCATGGTTACTGTTGAGAAATAGTAGGCTGAAATATATAATGATATCCAATCATTTCTATCGATGTTTTTGAATGAGATCCATGATTAAATACCTGCCAAATTCTCTTCTTATTCAATTGTAATCCATACAAAACTAATCAAGTGAGATGCAAATAGAATCAGCAATAGTAACTAAATTAGAGAAGATATCTACATAACTAAGGGATTCATATTGAACCTCTCTTCTATCCTTTTAAAGAACAGCTTAATATTGCGAAATTTCAAAAAGAACAGCAAGTGAAGGTAGTTGTGATCATCATAATCTTTGATGTAGTCTAAAATTATTAAAAATGAACCAATGAAATCTGTCAAAAAGTTTGATTTGAGATAGTTGATTGCTATTTCTTTTCTGTTCATGATTGGAAGGCCCTTTTCGAAGTATCCACAGTTCCAAGAGAAGAAGAAATCGAATATGAGTACCCCAATAATGAAATTTAAGAATAAGGACGGAAAGAATTGTCTGATTGGTTGGTTGAAAGTTATTTCAATTGGAATGATAAACAAAAAGGCTACAATAGTGATCATCATGATTATGTCCCATATAAACCTCAAAGAAGAAAATGGAGATATCACAGGAATTATTTGTAAGAACTGCAAGCGCATCTAGCATCTAGATAGGATCTAGCTAGAAAATTATTAAAATTTTCTGTAATGCTTGGAAATGTCATTTTTTTTAGTTCGTTGGGATAAAACTTGGTCACTAAGAGGGTATAATAAAAGTTACCCTTTGTTCATATTTTCCTCTTCTTGAAAGGAGGTCTTATCTCCTATGATCTTTAGTTAATTGAACGTTAAAGAACGAAATTTTCCTATTCTAGATTGTTTAATAAATCTCAACACAAACTGTTTGATTTTTAGAGCTTTCGACATGATTTTCATTGTTTTAGGTTTGCTTTCACTTTTGCTCTTAGCAATGGCACTCTTTCTTGAAAAAGATTAACTCTATTTCTTGGTTTCTTGTCTGTTTTTGGTAAGAAATTAGTTGTTCTTTGAAGTAATTCCAACAATTTCAATACTATCGTTTTTGAGAATCTTGGAGTTGATCGTTTAGTTATCATGAATGCTAGCTAAATCCAGCTAGGAAGCATTCCGAACTTGGTTTTATGAGAAATCGATATATCTTTAATTCATAATCTATGATTTTATGCTCAGAAAATGAGAGTAATACAACTCTAAATGAATTCTCTCAGCGTTTATTTACTGAACTAAGGATATTTTCTACTTTTAATTAAGACAGGAACTTCTACTTTCACATAATTGATTTGGTTTACCATCAGTTTTACACTTATTTTGAAATTCATTTTTTAAATACTACTTTTATCATTAACAACGCTGTTGATATTTTTTGACTTTAAAGGCAGCATTATTCAGAACTATCCTGGAGACCTTCCAAGCGTCGTTTTGAAAGCGTTTCAAAGATCTAATAGTGATTTATCAATGCGAAGATTTAAAATTTAGATTTAACTATGCTTGAATATGCTAAATCTATAAAATTAACGATCTTCAAAGATCTAACAACTTTTGAAAAAGCATCTTAGTTATTTTGATTAACTTGCATGCTGGCTATGGCAATCAAAATAGATCACTCAAGCGGAAAGAGCTAAACTAACTGAAAATATGTCATTTAAAAATTAAAAAATAAAGAAGCTAGCAGAAATAATAACAAAACAAAGATCCAATATTTGGGATCCTTATGAATAAGAAAACAATTTTACATTAATCTCAAGACAGATTGCCTTAGTTACCAAACTAATTTTGAACAATAATTGTAAATTGGAGATTGTAATTAGATTGATTTCGTAACTAGAAAAAAATATCCATCTACACTTCACTCGAGGCAGATAAGAATTAGGGGATTAGTATCTTGTGGAATAGATCTTCAAAAACACAAAATAAATCATTTAATATTAAGTTTAGAGTCGTAGAGGTAGAAATGAATAACTTAGACAAAGAAGTCAAGAGAAAACTCGAAAAGCAGATGTAAAGTTCTTTCATTCTTAACTCTGCTTTATCGTTTGTATTAGCCAGCTAGGTCACATTAAGAAGGATGATATCCCTATCGGCAAAGTTCCTGTAGATGAAAAGTTCTCCACTCCATGCAAGAATTACTATCTTTCCTATGATCTGTGCCTTAAAGAATCCTATGGTGATTGGTAAAACTGCAAATTCTTCAGAAAGTCGATGGAGAAATGTGAGAAAGAATACAAAATGTTCCCTTTTTCATATAAATGAGGGCATTGCATATGGAGAAAAGTTTAAAAAGTTTCTTAATCAGAATTAAGCAACATATTATTGCATGTTGTTGTGTATTCTTGCAAACATCAATGATTTTATTATACTTACGCTCAACTCTAAAACCACGAAATTGTTTTCGATACGTTCGAGTTGAATTTTAGATTTATAACAGCTTTACTGAAAGGAGAAATAACTGTTATTATACTTTATTATTTATTACAAGAATTCAATAGAGATATTAGACAATGAAAAAGGAATTTTTATTCTCAAAAAAGTAGTATTCATTACTCAAATAAACTGGATTTGTTTTTAGTTTATTGTTTGTATTTTAATCTATTATTTAGACTCCTTTCACATGATTATTACCGAATATGAAGAGAGTAGCCCTCTGACATCTCCGACATAGAGTTTCTGTAGTTATGGTGAATAAGCAATATTAGAAATATTAGTGCTACTCTTGCTATTCACACTGTTGACCAATGCTCCATTCACAAACGAAAACACTAGAACACTCTTTCCCACAGCTGCAGTGAAGTAATTCCAATTCAGCAAGCACAGCGCACTAACTTATGTATTACTGCTGCTTTGAATAACTCTCACTAATTTAGGGTTTCTCCCTGAATACGAGTAAATCATTATCTTTCCATCTTAGCAGCCCATACAAATAAGCTACTTCTATTCTTCATATAAGAGTGCCTACACTGGGAAGATATTCACTTAGATTTTATGTTTGAACATACTTCTACTTTTCATCCCTTCTGCTTCCTCACGCAGATCCCAAATACCAACAATCCCATCGTCACTCCCCGAACATAGTTCGTTTTTGTCTGGCAAATAAAGAACGCATCTCACGAATTTGCGATGACCCTAGAGTGCTCTAAACAATAACAAATCAATTAAATTAGATATTTTTTGAAGAGTAATCAAAAACTGTTTACTTAAGGCAAATTCCAGTTTGAATATCGTAAACCAATATTTTATGGTTATCCGTTGGTCCGAGACAAAAAGCCATTTGATTCTTTCCTAGAGTACAAATCAAAGAGACTTTCATGCTGATATTGAAAGGAAGTCGTGTTAGAACTGGTGAAGTTGCACTTTATTCTGCATTTTCAGTTATTGAATTTGAGAGTTTCCAAGCTAACACTTGTTTATCATCTCCACATGAGAGGAGAATAGTGTTCGGATATTGAAACGCATTACAGATAGAATGCTCCTAGACTGCAACTGACCGTATCCATGATGAATGTGCTTTAATAGAAAAGAGTTCTGTCAAGGAATGCATATCTCTAGCGATAATGCAGCAGTCAAAAGAAGCTGTGATGAGACAGTTATGCTTAGTATTCAGACAGAGAGACTAAACTGGCATGTTATTTCTGTGACAAATGACTTGCTCTTCTTTGGTGAACAGCGGTTGCAGCGAATCCAAGAATTTATTAGGACTAGAGAGTTTCTTTTTAGAGCTTAGTACTGTCCTATTCATAACATAGCGTTGAATTTCCTCCAGACTGTCATACAGTGTCTGCGCTGTTTTGTCAAGTTGCTTCTCCAGCACACCTCCAGCGAATTCATTGAATAAATTCACTTCTTTGAACGTTTCTTCAAATTTATCGAATAAATTAGCAACTGGAGGGACTGACCCCAATTGCTAATTATTATTATGAGAAAGATGATGCATTTGTGGTTTTTGTTTTACATTATTACTTATACTTGATCCGTGGTTATAAACACCAAATGAAGTATTTTAAATAGAATTCTGTTTCAGAAGGAGCTGCAAAGACTCAAGGGAGTTAGCCTGAGTTATTTGCTAGATTAAGGTACCTTCATGGTCAAAGGAAAGCATTTTATTGTGAGACGATGTGTACGTCTTATGTAAATGCTTATATAAAGCAACGATCTATCCAAGAAGTAGATCTATTTATCTGACTACACTCTCTTTGAGCTATTTGAATAGTTTTTAACTCCTTTCAAAGCTGCGTTCAAGCTCTGATAGCACTTTCTCAGATTGTATGCTGTCGAGAACAAATCTTTCAGGCAACCTTTTTTGAATTGAACTCAAAAAATCATTGGCATACATTCTGTTTCTGTGCAGGACTTCATGTGAATTAGCGCAGATGCCGCAGAAGATATTCTCTTAGCATTGTGCAGATAAACAAACTTGCAGTTTAGCAAGGTTGTTCGCTTTACCGCATGTCAAGCAATTCATTGCTCTGCTGTTTTCTCAATAAGGACAATAGTTGTTTGCAGTAAGTTATGTTAGTTGTAAATATTTGACCAAAAAAGGCTAAGGTATTTTAAATGTTCTTTGTAATTTATTTCTTTCCTTTTCTCTGATGGATAGTTAATTATCAGAACTACAGTCTAATGGATTAGAAACATGGTTACTTTTTAACTATGTTCTCAATGAACATCTTTTAAGGAAATTCTTCAAATTATAGAAAAAACTAATAAAATAAACCAGTAAAACGCATTACTTATGATAGTGCTTCAATAATTATTTTTGTAATTTGCATTGCTAACAATGATTTAACTCCAAACAATTATTAATGTCTCTATGTTTGATTCTCTTGGAAGTTGAAACTACAAAAAATCAAACAGTTAAGTTTTTAGTTCAAAATAAATAACTACTAGCTATTTATTCGCTAATCAAGATGATAAATTGATTTGTATTCCTTGCCAGAATCAATGCAATTATTTTAGTTTCTAAAGAAAAACAAAATAATTAAGAAATTTTGATAAATTGTGTAAAGGATATTAGGATTATTTTCATTGATTTATACCCGTCTTTTTATTATGCTTTAATAGATTGTTTGGATTTTTCTATCATTTGAACAGGTTGATTCACTAAAGTAATATCAATATTAGTAGGAATCAAATGTACTGATTATTTAGCCTTATTTCCTGTTTTTATGTGTCTAAGATAATTTAACACTACCTTATTGATTGAGCGGACAGTTTCTTAAATCGAAATAAATTACATATTTTTATTGTTTAAACTACCGACTTGCTTTCAAACAAAATGCTGAAAAACTAAGGACTCATTGAAGCTCTTGGAGCATACAAGTTACCAACTTGCACTCAAGAACCACATCATAGTGACCACTAGCTCGCAGAGTTTTGCATGGAGGACTAATGTCCTACATAATTAGTTCCAGTTTGCGCATTTTGCAAGTTCATCAATCATAAGAAAAACAAGCACGATATCAAACCTGTCAAATTAGTCTTTGGAGAACTAATCAAGGATTTAGAAGATGGCGTCGGAGGTAACGTGGAAGATGAAGTCGAGACATAACTCAAGATGATAGCAGGAGAGCTAGCTGCAACAGCTGAAAAATGCAATCAAATGATTGAACACATCAATCTCAATCTCGAAAAGTACAGAGCTCTTGCCAGCAAAGAGCCTTACGAGAGAGGAGCCATCCGGAAATTACTCCGAGAGATTTTCAAGAGCAACGAAAACGAGCAAATCCTCAGGAAGAATATTGAAGAGTTAAAGTAATATACACGTGTTGATGAAGATGGTCTTTTGAAGGTAAACGATGCGGTGTCACTGACAGCTTTGAGAGATGCCCAGGCAAAGACACAGCTCTTCATAAAAAACATGCAACCACCTCTCAAAAACATGGAAGAAATCAGAGGCTATCTTGATGTGAGCATGCAACAGTTCTTCCTAGAATATGATGCAGAAGATCTTGTCAGCGAAAAAGGAGGTAAAATAAGCAACATAAGTATTATCACTTTCCATAAAAAAAGTATATTTGAATGAATTATGATTGCTGAATTAATCTTAAAATTACCATAGACACATCAAGTGGGCCAATGGAGTATCAGAAGTCATTCATGAAAGGACAAATGAAAGATAAACTTGTCAAGAAAGAAGAGCGTAAGACATTTTTAATTAGAAGTTTGTTGTGTAAAAACCAATTATCATGTAATCAGGCAAGAGGGAGTTGGAGAAGCAAAGAGATGTAAGCAGATTAGAACTCAAATTGATGATACAATGTTGGCTAACTAGGCAATTAAAGCTCTGATGGACAAACACGTTGACGAGAACGTAATTATTTAACTTTTTCAGGACATCTTCTGAATTATGTTGAATAAAGTGTGACAACAAGCACTGCAGCTTCGTCGACGTAAGATTCAAAACAACTCTCCTTGGTAGTTTAACAGCTTAAATCTTTGGAAATTCTAGATTGTAAGAATTGCACTCTTCCGATAGCTGCTAACACTATTTTCCACACTAAGCCAGTAATTTAAACTAATTCTTTAATACTTCTTCTTTTAACCTTCCCACAATTTATTTGATCCAAGTACGTAAGACTTACTATTTCCTGATGCCATGAGATTCTCATCACTATTTCTTCTTCTCTTCCTCCCAGAAAGTACACCTCTTTATAGTTTACTTTGCTTTGATTTATTTTATTCTTTGCTGCCAGATCAAAGTAACTTTACTAGCTAGTTTCCCTCACTAATTAGAAATGTGTTTCAAGTACGTAAGCCCTTAAGTTTCTGTGTCCCTCAAGAGAATTGACACCCATTTGTCTGACTTAGTGGGTAAAACAGATATCCTTCAAATGAATAATTCATTTTTTGTTGTTTTATTATTTTAATAGAAGGTAAGCACATCTAATTAGCTAGTTATTCCTAACCTCTCTAATTTCCTCTAGACAGTAATAAGCTTAATTACATCGAAATAGCATGCAATAACCTTTTGTTTGTTTTTTATTAGCTGGTAAAAACTTTAACATTTTGCTCAAAACTTCAAAACAATTTAAATGTTGTCAAGTGGTTCGTAAGGATATCAATCTGCCAGATTCGATGAAGTATTTGCTAAAATATTGTTTCTCAACTGGCCAATCATTTCAGAAAGTAAGTAGATCATTTTATCTAAGGATTTAGTTTATTGTTATTATTTGTATTGCTTTGCAGGAAGTAAGCAACTCTCGTTCAAAAGTAGCCGATATAAAGTTCTTGACATATTTCAACTCAGAGGGTAAGCATAGCATTTTCTGGATGAATAATAGCAGTAGTTTCACAAACATCTCTCCTTTTCATCACAAGACCGTAAATCAATACAATAGACCCTAGGAATTTTCAACATTAAATAATCTCCCTTTTTTTAGGATGTAAGCAACTTTGAGGGAATAATCAGCAATTTAGATATATTCACGCATCAAAAGTGCGCAGAAGGGAAGAAGCTTAACTACGAAATGGAAGGCGTCATCCAAGAGCTCAGGCGATACAATTGAAGAATCGCACAGCAGTAGAAAAATAATTGATTTCTGTCTTCTCTGCCTAACTCTATTTTGTTATTTGAAGCATAAGAATAGAATCAGTGTGGACAGATTTGTTTTGGAATATTTTGTTTTTTGCATTGTATTCTTGTATTTGTATGTCATGCATATTGCTAGTATGCTTATATTTTGCATGAATTTATATATTTAAAAAGTTTATTAAATAAGGAATCATATTGCAACTGCTTAAGAGAGCTCGCTATTTTGAGAATATCACTTTGAAACTATTATTAAGGCTAATATGGAATTACGCGAAGAGAAAAAGAAACAAATATTTACAGCTAAAAACACAAACAAATAAGAAACAAACCATATTTTTTGGAGATTTTCCATTATTATCACATGCATTACAGACATTGTTATTTGTTCTGATAGACGCAATGTAATTGAAAAAAGGAGTAATACAAAGAAAAGGAATTCTTTGGTCGGAACCACTCTCAATCACGCATGTTGTACTTTTTCTGAATAACCTTGATTTCATCCTAAAAAAAAAGCAAATAGCCTCTCAGAATTATATTTTGAGTGGATAATATTTTTAAATGATTTACATCTGAATCTGAATCGAACTAATAATCATGACAGTTAATAGTCGGAATATCTCCGCGCTGATCATTTCCTTTGGAAGATCCCGTCTTTGCTGAATGGTTTCCTTTGAAATTGAAATTATTAGATTCCTCTGGTTTTCTGACTGAATTCAAAAAGTCTAAGTTCATCTTGGGATGACTGTGCTCATCCATCGTAAATGTTTCTTCGCTTTCAAGACTAGCAAGACGAGCAGCATCCCTTGCAAGTTCTAATTGTTTCTTTTAGTCAATTTGATTCTCCTTGAATTATGATATCTCCCTTGCCTAAATTGGTTCTTTGTTGCAAGACTAAGCAGATAATGTCTGTTGTGAAGATGTTGGTGTATTTTTAGCTATGTAAGAAACAGGGGAGTATTTGGAATCAAGTTCTTTAGGCTTATCGCTGGCAGCGGTCTTAGGGAGATACTGCTAGGCTTAATATTGTTAATGTTCTTGAACCTAGTCATCTTCTTGAAAGGAACTGTGCTTTCTAAATTAAATAAAGAAAATTCACTTAGTATTGTAAATTCAATAATAAAATCTAATGAATTATATGTATTTATATACTCTTCATAGTTATTGAAGCTGCTTTGTTTTGACTCCTTCGAATTTTATTGCATTTGTTCTTAAATCACTGCTTGTTACTGCTTTTAAGCGATTTACTGCTGTTACAATTATTGCAAGACAACATTTTCTTTTCCATTTGATTCTTCAAAAACTTATTATTATTTCTTGAGTTATTATTGCTGATTCTATTGCTCAAAGGATTCTTAATTTTACTAATTAAATCCTCCAGCAAAGGAGTTCTATGCGAAACTCATCTATTCATCTGGGATGGATTAGACTTGCTGCTGCTTTGACTTCATAAAGTTAATTTACGCATGAAAGGGAGCATAATTCATTTGCTTAAAGGATTCATCCTCTGCTTCTTCTTCTTTATTTTTGACTGAATGCATATCTTCATAGTTATTTCTTATAGATTAGACTTCACTCATAGCAAAGTCACTTGCATTGTTTGGAGTGATAAGTTTGTTATGATTATTTCCATCTTGATACGCACTTTTCTTATTGGCTAAATGAATTGAATCGACACTTCTATTGCTCTTCCCATCTCCACTAATAATTGATTCACGCATCGAATAGCCTTGCTATTATTATTATTCAAAACAATCATTTTCAAATCACAATTCAAAGAGATAATTATATTATATTACTCCTCTTGGATACATTCCATAAGGCTCTTGGATGCTTCCAGGAGGGAATGGATAATGCTAAGATTGATTGTATGGATCAAATATATAGCCTGGAGGATAATATCCTTGAAAAGGATAAGAAGGATAATGTTAGGGATGCTGATTTAGTGAAAACATCTATTGTTGTGGATGAGGGTATCTTTAAGGAGGATACATTATTTACTAAGACTAATTAGTGAATAGTTACGATTGAGAAATAGGGCTTTATGTTTGATGAACGTATGATTGGGACATTTGAGAATGCTAAGATTACTGCTGCTTCACTGTCATAAGAGCATTCTAATATTCCAAACAAATCAAGTTAGTTTTTTAGATAACAACTAGCAGATTACACCTAATATTGCAATTAAAAAAATGAAGTAATATGATCGTTACAGTGAGCTATTGGATCTATTCCTTCATTTGATCGATTTACTCTTGCTATTGCTTAATAATCTTCTCCGCTGCCTTCGGAAGTCCATTATTAGACTGTTAATTTTGTCCTTATTTCAATTCAGCATTCGAATTCTATGAAAATGTTTGGTTGTTTGCTTAAATTATATTTTCCCTCATGGACATCTGTTCTTCTTTTTGAAGGGTTTCAATTTAACTCTTCAATGCTTGCTTCGATGTCTGCATGTTTTCAAATGTCTTGCTAGCTTATTAATGCTAGTTACTGTTATCTTCTTGAGATTGGCTATTTGTTCTTTTTTAAACTCTGTTAGCAATCATCTTAACTGTTTCGTTATTTTTATCGCTAGCATTATTAGATCCTGCTTCAAAACTAGATAATCGCTTCTACGATTACTATTTAACTTGAGTCTATTATTTATTTCTTGGTTCTTCTAAAGGCTGACAGAATTCTTCATCATCAAATTGCTCAACAACCATTTTAGGAGTGAATCTAAAAGGAAGTTCTTATGTCAATCTGAAAGTACTATCCTAAGGTTAATTGTATTTCTTAGAGCCTTATTACTGCTGTTCTGGCACTGAGTAGTTCTTAAGCATGCACCAAGAACACATTATTCCTTCAGAGATGTTGTCAGTTTAAGTATCTTCATTTTCAGATTAAAGGAGACAAACCTCAAAATATTTTGCACTTTCATCTAGATTAAACACAGCTAGAATGAAGCTTTTCCTTTCTTAATCAAAGCTGAACCTCTGTGCTATCGTTGTGTTCTTTGAAAACTCAGCTAACAGACTCCAAACGAATCTCCTTGATTCTTAGTCACAATCTGAATTCTCAGTGTAATTAATACCATATGTCCATACTCCAATGAGAGGATTGCTAACACAATAGTCATCCGACGCACATAAAGGAAGCATCCTTTGTGTTGAATCTAACCCTAGGAATCCATACCTTAGTGTAATTAATCAATGTTTTCAGCTTGAATAAAACCAAAAAGCAAATGTTACCTCACAGTATTTTTCCTCTTAGCAATTTCGGCTAGAGAAATGTTGATATTCTTAGTTTTTTAAGCCAGAAAGGATGTTAGCGGAGTAGAGACAAATCTAAATGGTTGGGATATAAGTTGTGTAGAGAAGTTAACTCTTGGGTAATAGATAAACCGTTATATTTTAACTCCTTCTCCTTGATCTGAGAAGAATAAGAAGATTCTAAAATGGTTCAGATAAAGTAAGTCAGTTCTTCTGTATTGATACTCCGATGAATAAGACACTTCCATTCCTTTGAAGCTAGATAATCCTTTCACAGTCTCTTTGACTTATTCCATGATTAACCTTGAAGGCTTGATATTTCTACTGCTGTCTCCAATGCAAAAGCAACTCACACTGTATTCTTTCCTTCCGTAGAGCGCTCTATGAGAAAAAAATGAAACAACTACACTTAAGAATTATTGACAAATTATGCTAATTGCTTTGCTTCAAATCATATTTATCTGAATGCAATGTCTCTCGCAACAATCCCTTAATATTTTTAGGAAATGTGCAAAACGAGCTAATTCAAAAATTTAAAATAGTCTTCTTTGCTGTGATTCTAATATTTCCTTCAATTTTACTTCTCAAACGAATCTTCAAAGTCAAATGATGCCTTGTCTAGAAAGAATGTTTGATTTCCAAGGTCATGAGAACAAGGCTCGAAGCTGCTTCCAGTTAAGAAGAAAGTGCTATTCAACCCATCTTAAATCAATGTATTGATCTTCTTTGCCATTTTCGCATCTATTTTTAAACTTGGAAGGAATTCCTCTGCTTCTAGAATAGTGTTTGCTGCCTAAAGTTTAAAAATAAATAGACACTCGACCTTTTCGAAAAAACAGATATTTAATGGAAACATACTTTATAGTTCAGTGGGTTGAATAGTTAGAAGAAAGAAGGCTCGAAAGCAAATTTATAATTGAGTAGATCTCTCAAGAGATTCTAAGAATGAGAAACAGCCTCAAAGGAGTTAAACTCTTTCTCGACAAGACTAGATACTTCATAAGCTACTTTTTATGGCTAAACAATCAACTCTCTTCCTTAGCCTTCATCGTATCCTGCTTAGCGTCGATTGATTGCCATCTCAAAAGAAAGAATATTAATTCACACTTTGAATTATTTAATCACTAACCAAGTTCTCAAATAATAACAATGTGTTTTTAGATAAAGGGATAAGATTTTTTCACTTTGATTTTAACTTTTGAGATAATTAATTGATTCATTTTTGTATTAAGTCCATTGTTTGACAGTGGGAAATATTTAAACTATGCTTGCAACTTTTCAAGAGAACATCTGTTTTATCGATTCAGTAAAAGTCTAAAGATTTCTTGGAGAGAAAGAAAGATAAACAAGTCATCCCTTGCATATTTTTAAAAATTCAAAGATTAGGAGATTTTAAGGTACGAAAAGAAATAAAAGATAAACAGCGTTACAAGATTACGTTTTTTGTCATGTGATTTAGAGTTAATTAAGAGAAACAAATGGAAAATAGTTTGTTTATTTGATTTCAACTTTTACAAACTCACAAACAGCGCCTTTCAGTAATGATTATGAGATAGAAGCGAAGATTATTGAGAAGTAGATTGGTCAGGAACTTTTGAGAAAGATGAGCAAAGTCAAAAACAAATCGTCCAATGAAAGATTGTTTATTTATAGTAATTATTAGAACCTTGAATGGAAGAGAGAGAGAGAATAGAAAAAATTGGGAAATTTTGGGTGAAGAGAAGAATAATTCAAGAAACTAGAAAAACTGATAAGCAAAGTGGCAGGAGGGATGGGAAACTGCGGCAAGAAGATATCCTCTGTATTTTCAAGAAGAGACAGTCCGAATTCGAAGATAGGATAAGCCATTGCTTGTCCTCAATGCGGAAGAGACTTTCCATCTTCAACTACTTATGGAACTGTATTGATAGATTTTTTCATTCCTTGCTTAATAATAATTCTAAAATCATATGATATATACTGAACACCCTTGTTTATTTGTTTCAAAGCTGCATGCACACATTGACTAATGCCTTGTTCATCCTCCGTAGCCATAATAGGAGAGACGATTAGAAAATAGAATTACTTTGACAGAAAAAAAACCAGCAGGCAATCTTTCAAACTAAGAGTATTTTTGGTCTAAAGTACCATTAACTTAAGATCAATCAGGATCAATGACAGTGCTTCAAACTGATAATACTCCAGTTTCGCAATCTCGAAAATCTTCAACAGCATCAGAAGAAAAGTTTCGGTGGGAAAAGAAGTCTTACAGCAAGGCTGATATCAATATTGAGAACCTTAGACGTCTTTAGCCATCGCAAGTTAAAACCTTACCTTTCGAATAGAAGTAAATCTGGTTTAGAGACAAATGTGAAGCAATGCGTATCCCTTGGACTTCTGGAGCAGATTGGATTAAGGTGAATCCTGACAATATTCTGTTGAACAGTCTCCATTCCATTTAATATTGCGACTTACATAAGGTATTATTAATAAAAGACTTTTAGTACAAAAAGGGGGGTGTTTTTCGATTCGAGAAGAAATTCTAGTGAAATTAAAATTGGTGGGAGCTTGGAAAATACTCGTATCTCATCATTAATATTATTAATATTGATTCTTTGCGATTCTTAGGAAGTGAAGATTTAAATTATCGGAGATAAAGTCAATGATGCAGGGGGGTTAATGCGCGAATGGATCAATCTCTGCATGAAGGAACTCTTCCATTCAGATACAGGTAAGTTGCTCATGTAATCTAATAATGGACTTATGTTGATAAAATAGGACTCTTCTTATCCGCTAGTACAACTGATGTTAGCTACAAGATTAATAAAGAAGCAGACTAAGATGAGCACATTTTCGATTGTCTTCGACTGCTAGGTAAAATTGTAGGCAAAGCGCTGTTTGAGCGTATCACAATGAATGCTTTCTTCGATCGTTCGATAATCAACTACATTCTCGGCAAACAGACTAATCTTGAAGATATTTACTTCTATGATACCCAACTGTACAACTCTTGGAAGTATCTTCATGAGAATGAACTGGCTGAGGATGATTTCATTGATGTGTTTGCTGTCTATAAAACTGTGGGGAAGCACACTGAAGTTAAGGAGCTTATTCCTGGAGGGGAAGAGATCATTGTGAATAATTCTAATAAGGAACTCTACATTCAAAAGCAGTAACTAACACATAGATAATCTCCTCTTGATGTTTTATATCCCCAACCATGTGTGTTTTGATAGGATTTAATATCTCTGTGTGGATTCTGTGAAGGTGTTCTTAGATAAGATGTGCGCAGAGATCTACCGTGTGATTCCGAAGCAAATATTATAAGTCTTTGAGGCACATGAGTTTGAAATGATCCTCAATGGAGTTCCCTTCATTGACCTTGAAGAATGGAAGTAGAACACAGAATATGCAGGAAATTACAATGCTTCTCATAAAGTTATCTAGTGGTTCTGGAAGGCCATGAAAGAGTTTGATCAAAAACAGCTTTCGAAATTCTTGCAATATTGCACAGGATCATCGAGGACTCCTGTCGAAGGTTTCAAGTATGGTTGTCGATTCAGTTTTAGATATTGAACTAACCATGTCTATTGTTGTAGGAAACTTGAGTCAAACAGGGGAAATTATGCAAAGTTTTAAGTAAAGCAAGTGAGCGTTGATAAGAAGAATCCTTACCCCAAGGCTCATACTTGTTTCAATCGTCTTGAACTTCCAGAGTAAAATATAAATAAGTTGATTTTTTCTTCATTCTCTCTGAAAATCATCTTAATTTGTTAGGTATTCCTCGTTTGAGCAGCTGTAGGAATATTTGCTGGCAATCGTAAGCAGCGAGCTAGATGGCATCTATGGTTTAGAGTGAAATATCGTGTTAATTTTGCTTTCTACTTTATATTACACAAACTGTTACTAAACATGTGAGTCAATCAATCATTGACTATTTACCAATCATTGAACCTTTACTAATAAAATGATTAAAATTGGATAATAAATCAAATAATTGAGTTTCTAAACCCATAATAAAAAAAGCAGTAATTAATTTACATATAAATACTTTTGAAATGGTATCTTTAACTGAGGGGATCTGTCGAAGTTTGCGTTGAGGCTTAGACAAAAGGTGTTGCCCTCACAAGTAGCACGTCTAAACAATTAAGCCTGAGAAGGTCTGAGTTGCCGTCAACTCGAAACGGAAATGCACGAGAGTGCAGAGGTGGCTACCAGAAAACAAGCGCCTATAGTTTCCATAGGTAGAAGACAGTCTTAAGCTGCGAAACGGCATCGAGGGCTTATGTACTTGATACCTTCGTGGGATTATATCAGCGTGTGGAACGGCTGCTTGGCAGTGCATATTAAGTACAATACGCGAATTTCCTTAGGGAAAAATCCAATTCAGACTACTCTTGACAACGTCCCCTCACTTTTTATGAGAGATTCGAAAAAATAATAACTGAAGGAGACTATGTAGTTATTCGAAATAATTATAAAATGCTTTGTTTTCCTGTAAACGCATTCTAACACACATATGCTATTTTTTTAAAATAAAGATATTTTACTACTTTTTGTAACAGTAAACACCCAATAATTTTTATTATTTTGAGCAAAATAAAAAGAAAACTGTCAAATAATGAAACAAATAGTTCGAAATTAGGTGAAAACATATTTAAAGTGTGTTTACTTGAAAGAATAATTGTTTAAAAGCAATGACAAAAATACATTTTTAAGAGTTTTTTTTATCTTTTTTCATGGATATTTTTAATTTATTTCCTTTTGAATTTGAAAAATAGCTTAGATTCCAAATATCAGATGAAAATATTTCTTGATTCATCTTAAAATATCATTCGTTTCTTGGGGAGAAAAAAAGAACTCAGAAAAATCAATGACTGAAACACCACTCTTCTAATTAATTATTGGTTTTTGTTAATCTTATCTCTTTTACCCAAAGGATTTACTCCTTTTTACTCATTAATTATTACTTCACAATGCTTTTCAAAAGTTATTTTCTCATTTATCTTTTAAAGCAAGCAATTTATTTCTTCATTGAATGATTGCAACTACTTTGAGATTATATTTTTGTAAGAAATCCGATTTCAAGCGAGATCAGCTTTTAGCAATTTCAGGAGTTTTAGTTTAAAACGAAGATTTTCTTAGATTTGCATAGGTTTCATTCAGAACGGTGTAAGTTTTTTTGTATTGATAAGATGATTAGAAAAGAAGTGCGGAGAGGAATATAATAGCTGGATATAAAACATAAGGAAGAGATATAACAGATATAATCTAGCTCACTGTTCCTTATTCATAGATATAATAGAATTCAGCTTTGAAGAGAGAAATACTTGGAGTTTATGCATTTTGTAGATAAAATCCAATTACACCATTGAAGATTGCAGACAAAAGTAAAGAAGCAAGACCAAATACACTAGTCTAGGAATTGAATTAATTAAAATCTAAGTAAGACACATGACGACGGACTAGTTTCTGCTCGAAGGAGAAGTGAATAGTTAAAATAGCATTCACAGCAAGTCCAAGAATAAAAGTGAAAGGAGAAATCAACGCACCGTTGAGAATCAGGAAATTGAAAGAAAATATGAATATGCACTTACGCATATGTCTAAACGATGTTTTAGCTATTCCTCCTTAAGAATCTGAATTACTTCCTTGAATTGTAGCGAATTTGCCTTCATCATCTTGAAAAGTTTTCCTTTTAATTCCTAATCTCTATTTCGATGTGAAATCAGCACTGAGCCGAGAGAAATTGTTTTCTTAACCTATTTAAATAGCAGGAATCTCTTCATTGACTACTCCACCATTTAAAATGTTAGATTGTGCCATTTCAACAGCAGAATTCTAGTGTCCTTGCATTTATTATTATTATTTTTCTAACTCTTCACTGATGTTTTGTACTTTTGGAGTTTATTGAGGGAATATTTTAGAAACCGCAGCAGCTTTAGATCTTGTCGAAAGGAAGGTTAAAATAGCTTCCATGCAGTAGAAGCATATTTCTGAAAGGGCAAGAGCGTAATTTGGAAATGAAATATGAGATGCATCCTTCATGGTATAGGTGACAAAGCTAATGTTGAATATGTCCGAGAAATAACCAAGTATTTTGATTTAGTAGATTGCAAGGATAAACATCTAGTTGAAGTAAAGGATATTAAACTCAGTTCGTTCATAGAAAGTGAATGCAACCAGCTCGAAGAATGAAAAGAAGACTTTCACAGCCAGACTGTTTAAAAGCAAGAGAATTGAGATTATTACAGCTACTATTAACCTCCCTGCGAATGGGTACGAGTCTTAGGAAAGCACCGAAAGCAACTTAGAATCGTCCAGGATGTAATAAAGTATAACTAAGTTAGAGATAGAAAGCAAAATTAATCCAATAATGATGGACATGATCTAATTTATAAGCTTATCTGTATCGTTGTCATCGATGTTCTCTAGAATCTAATCGATAAGTTTGCTCTTTTCTGCCATAACAAAGGCTTATGAAGTTGGAATATTCCATTTTAATTCTGCAAATACGAGTTTAAAACTTTATCTCTCCATTTTATCCAGTGAGAAATCGTTAATTTGTGTTGCTAACCTAAAGACACCAAGACAGAAAAGAACTAAAAAACAATGCCCAGCAAGGTGAGTGCTTGCCTAGAAACTCCCAAAGATTGCATTGAACAAGCTACTACCATCTTGAAAGTTTTAAATTATCGGATAGAGGAAGATTAAGAAACCAATAAGAGTCAAGTTCAGGAAGAGTAAAAAGAACAGATGAGTAGAGTTCGAGATACAAGAATATGAACTAGGTCTTGTTGTTGAAATTACTCGCAATTTCGCAATGCAAGCAATTACTTTAATTAGCATTTCGCACACAAACTAACCTGATCTCTTAATTAAATTCGTTTAGCTATTCTAAAACTCAATGAGTTTATTAATATCCGAACTCCTCCTCATGTAATCTCTCTTTTCATACTTTTCAAGCTGTTCTTTTCTAAAGCTACTCAGCGAGTTTCTCTTTTATCCTTACGCAAGTTTTCCAGCGTTTGCAGGGAGCAGAATAGAAGATCTACCTCTTGTGTTTATCAGAGGTGCATTCATCAATAAAAGTAAGTTACTGTTGCATGATAAATTCGAGTTGTCTGCAGTATTTGGCGAAATAGTTGTGTCCTCCATACCCTTTTCGTTCTTCGGAATATCAATAGTAATATCAAAAGTTGCTTTTTTCCCTTGTCCTCGTGTCCTAATCCCATTTATCTCATCTTTTTTGACTAATTTAAGAATGGATTTTCCTGGCTTAGCAGTTCTTGAGTGTTTAGGAGTTCCTGAATCTTTGTGATGTTTGCCATTTTCATTAATAATCGATCCCTTAACAAAATAGCAATATTCATCATCTTCCGCAAAAAACAACTTTGGTTTCTTGCCATCTCCTTTGAAATCTGAATATTTTGGAATCGCTGTAGCATATTACTACTTATTAGCTGGTATTACTGTTCCACTATTGGACTATTCTGTTTTAATCATGTGGCTACTGCTTTCAGTGTATTTTTTATTTGGTGAATCTTCCTCCGCTGTTATTGTATTTTCAATTAACCCAGCAGCACCCATATTTAACAAGAATGGATCGTTTGATTGATTCCTTTAGTTGATTTTCTTAAAAGTCGATGAGTTCTGAGGAGCAGTTGTGCTATTGTTCTTTGATGGAATTTATGTCATAATCAAAGGAGAAGCTGGTGTTCTTTAAACAAATTCTGCGTAATTCGATTGAAAACTTGCATTATCTTATACTTTCATATTATTCCGAATAGCTAGTTAACTTGTAAGCTTTCTGACTGAACGTACTTGCTATTGACTGTTTGCCGATGGTGGATCGAAGATATTTGCTTAAGCAATACTGGAAATGTTTAGCTTTCCTTCATTCTTATCTTCCTAAGTAGCATTTGGAAAGCTAGAAGTGTTAAAGCCAATTAGATCGCGTGCACTAGTTTGCTCTCTATCACGTCTGACTTGACCGTTAACCCCTACAGGCTATTCAAGCATCTCCTTTCCTACTTTACTTGAGTTAAAATGCCTTTGTGTGTATTTCCTTTATCTTGTACTTATTATGTGTTTGTTGTTTAGTTTCAGGTGAAAAACGTTGTAGAGTTACCCAATGCAAAAGTTAATAGAAACTTTTTTATAAAAAGCACAAAATCAAATTAAACTAATAAGAATTCTTGTCTTTTTGAGTAAATTAAGTTAATTAAGTTGCCTTTTTGTATCAATCTTCTGTTTTATCTGTCTATAAGCCTACATTCATTATCAAATTAAATTTTTAAATCATAATCCTTTTTGTTTTTTAATCTAGCTCAAGCTATGAACAAATTTGTTACTTTTAACTTATAAAATCACAAAAAACATAACAATAACAAATAAATAGTAAAACAATTTAGCTGCTGACTGCTTTATCATTCTTCTTGTGCAACTCTTTTCGAGTAGATCTTCCAAGCAAGATTCAATGACGATGAAGAAGAACCTGCCTATGAAGATGAAGGATATTCATTTTTCTCAGCAATAGTTTTAGCTGGTTATTCTTACGCTGAGAGTGCTTACGAATATATGATTCTCTTAATATTCAGCACCCCTGAATTCTTCCTGTTCTACTGTAGCTACTCTAGCAAAGGCTACTTAGACTAAGGTATGTCTTCAACTAAGAGCTAAGATAAAATGGATTCGTACATTCTTTCTTAGTTATTATTTGAATTATTATAAGCTTAGACATGACTCATCTAACCATGACTATTATCCGTTTTGCATTCACTTTAGTAGTTGGATGTTTATATTAAATTATTAACAGTACTAGTCAGATCTGGGCGAGATAATCTAAGAGGATGTGTTATCGATGAATCAAGAGAGTTAGAATTCATATGATCTTTCTTCTTTTGTTGAGTCTTCTTGTAATAGAGTTGCATAGCTAAATCGATATTTTCACATTCACGCTGTCGAGCCTACGCATGTTTATATTACTTACTGTTGCTGATCAAATTAGTTTAGGAGTTTGTTGTTGTTGTCCCTGCTGCAGATTGTGACTTCGAGAGCTCTTTCTACGAAGATGCGTTTCTCATATCTGGTTGAGACTATCTTCGTATTTCCTAAGCTTAGCTCTTCTGTGTATTCTAGTTTTGATTATGCACATCCACTGATCCTCTCTTCATGTGCGATCCAACAGTAGGATGTACATATGTCTTTTAACTCTCATCGCTTCTTAACTTCTGCGCGCTTGTATTCCCACTATTCGACGCTGTATGATTGAAGCTACTAACCTAACTAGCTTGTGAGAGTTTCCTAATAAGCGGACTTCGATTTTACGAAGAAGCACTGTGCGAACTAGTTTACAAGTAGTTATTCTTCTTAATTGTCGAGGAAACAGATGCAGTTGAACCTAACTTCTTAAAGAAAAATGAAGAACTTTTATTATTATTATTATCCAAGTAGTCTTCTTGGTTTAAATTAACTCCAACCGACGACACCGATGATGATGAGTTAATCGTAGCATCTGGTCTCACTCTAGGTCGAAGTAATGAACTAGTTGAAGATGCATAATTGGAAATACTCTTTTAGTTCTTTAATTCACCCTTCAAGGCCTACTACACTGAATGAGATTGCTTCGCAGGAGGGGATATTTGTTTCTTTAATAATGTTGCTGGCTGTTTTTAGAAATATTCACTATTCTCAATTGGAGTTGAAGTCTAAGGTAAACTTTAGATAGGAGAAGAGTATTCTGTATGACCATGCTATGCTACACCTGAATAGTTCTTTGAATTGAATTAATGAAGTGATCGAGTGTTTGAATGAATAGCAGATGAGATTATCCCTCCAGAATCACTCTTCCTAAAACTATCAATGATTCGTTATCCTTTACTAATATTATTATATTAACTTTCTTCTGTTTTAAGTTTTACTCCACTTGATCTAGTAAAATCCAAACTCTATCCACCAGTTAAGCACATCTTGTTTATTGGTATCTTCATCTCTTCTTTGAGAAGACCATTACTATCATTATTACGATAGCCTCCTTTATCTTTATATTATGACTACTATTATTCACTTCCAGTTAATTATTATTTCTAACTCGAATTCATCAGCAACAACCGTTAGAACACTTATCTGGATTCACTATGTAATGTCTCTTTATCTTCATTTGAACATTACTATCTTTTTATACTACTTTCAGGTTAATTCTATACTTACCTTTGTGATATCATATCATTCGAGCATTTTTCTAAGTTGATCAATGATTTGAGCATTGAATTCAATCCAAGTGGTTGATTTTATTAGCTTTGTAGTGATACTTAAGATCCATTTTCTAGCTTATGCAGTAACTAAGGGTAAGTCTCTTTAGTCGAATATCCTTTCTAGATAAAATCATCAGTCTTTAGAATGATTTCTGATGGTGAGGCTGTCTCAGTGTTCAACTCAGAAGGCATCGATCCAAATAGATTATCTTATACCTGCTTTAAATGAGTTTATCTAATAATATTTGCTTCATTTAGCTTATGTTTATTGCAGCTTCCTAAGTATTCTATTTCTCTGGGGCTCAGCACAATTTACTTTGTTCCTTTACTTGTGCTGATTTTAGACTACCCTTGCATATGCTATTTTAATTCCTATTATCGCTATTCATATTTAGCTAGCTCTTTCATAGTTTCTTCTTCTTCCTTAAGAAAGTCCATGTTATTCTATCTATCGATACTCGAAGCAATACTCAAGAAACTGTTGTGCACTCTAGAGCGATCATCTGGAGTTGAGTTATTTGAACTGTCGATGATAATTGGTGGTGGAGAAATAGCTAATTTGTAGCTATGATGTTATGCTAAACTAGGAGATATACCTAATGATTCTTGAGATCTTAAAGATTCTTTAGTCTGTGGTATTTATTTGTGATTCTCTGTGGACATTACTTTTGGTATATTTAATAACTCTTTGGATTAAATCATCCCATTACTTCCTGCGTTGTCTTCATCGCTGCAGTTACTTGATGTTAAAATAGAGCTCCTTTTAAATTAGTTAGTTTAATATCCATCTGCTTCCATATCTTCGATTTTAATGTTATTATTCTAGAAACAATTCAATTTCTGTTATTACGGATAGCGACTAGAAACTTATTGGTTCTTAGGAGAAAGGAACACAATAGGAAGAGGAGGATTAGATACTTTATCGGAGGAGTTCTGCTATGTTTCGAGATAAGAAGATGGAGATTTTTTGTGTAATAATAGTACTCCTTCATTGGATATTGTCTCGTTTGATAAAGTACTTTACTAAAAGGAAGGACTTGCATTCATTTTGTGTACTTCCTATCTGTTTAATTCATTCACTTTTTCTTTGAATATCTTTTTATAATCTTCGAGTGATTTCCTTGATTGCATGGTGCACACCACAGTTGGATCAACTTATTCTAATGTTTTTTCTCGAATCGCTGCCATGTATCGCATTTTTACAGGGGAAAGTGGACCTTCATAGTCATTTTCTTGAATTCCATTCTGATTGTGAGTTTATGGTAGATGAGCTCCATAGTGATTAGGTTAAGGGAGATTATTCTTTTTAAAGAAATTTTTCATTGAATCATCAGTTAAAAGGACAGCTTCTCCAGAGATTGCATTGATAACTCTATTCGTAAATCGAAAAAGATACAATTAAAAAATATAATAAAATAGTTTAATAGTTAAATTACTCATTTCCTCTTGGAGAAACAACTGAAGAAACCGTTTAGCGTTTTGAATTATCATGTTGATAATGCAGCTAACCTGCTTGATTATCTGAAATATCATAATTATGATTAATTGAAGGCTCAGTTCTTGCAGTTCTGCTGGGGATTATTTCAGAGCTAGTAGATTTCTTAAAAAAAGGAGAAACTTTCTTAGAAACTGGCATACTATTACGAGTTAGTCCTTGTTCTATTTCTGACAGTCTCTTCTTAAGAAAAAGCTGCTTTTTTTCTATTTGGCTCATTAAAGTTTAGTAAACTTACGTGTCAGGCATTACTTTATCAAAAAAATCTTCGTTGTTTATGAACAATAATTTAGCAGAAGGGGAGATGCATTTGGAAGTATACAATGGAGGAGAAGAATCAGTAAATTATTCTTCGTTTAGGATATCATTAGTGCTCAGAATGATCAAGGGAATCTCCTCTTGATTGAAAGATTGAAAAAGCTAGGAAAAAAATAATTATAAATTCAAAAGAGAATCTTATTGTGTTGTGTTGAATTGGGCAAATGATCATTATCCTCCCCCCCCCCCCCTCCCCCCCTCCCTGAGTATTTGATGATTTGATAGCTTTGATTATCTGTTATTTTACTTGTATTTTGCCACTGAGGACAATGATAATCCCATCTGCTTAGACTTCATTTTATCTGAGAAGGACACTACCAAACCTCGCTTCGATAAGGAAGGAAGATGAAAAGAATGCAGAAACATCTTTTCGAGGCCAATTCTTAAAGATAAAGCAATCCGAAGTTGCAGAAAAATAAGTGTGCAGGAAGACTTCTTCGAGAACATTAGCAAATACAAGTCGAAAGGAGTTTTGATGAATGCAAGCAAGATACGCAATACTTGATCCATTCTACGCAGTGGCACTTCGTTTTGTTCCATTAATAAGAGCTAATTCTCCAAAGAACAGCCCTTTTTCAACTACTTTAGTTATGGAAAAAGAAGAGGCATTTTCTTTTTTCATTATGCTAACTGTACCCTCGAGGACTAAGTAAAATGCATCACCTTCTTCATCTATTCAGTGATAGGAATAGCACCAGAACAAAAATAGAATATAAGACAAGTTCAATACGAAAAATAGAGTGTATGATTATGTTGGATAAATATAAAATAGTAATAAAAATGCAGATTAATTCTTATTCTAACAAGAATGTTTTTATGTTCTTAGATAATTTACCTTTTCTAAAGATAACATGATGTGGTGGAACCTTAAGGATGGTCATATTTTAACAAAACAGTCGCTGAATTCGTGTATTTCCATATCGTTTATTGATCTAGTTGAAGAATATTAGTGATCCTGTGAAATCCATTAGCCTCTTGAGATCATTTTCTTCTTTGGTTTTTTTATTCGCCATTACATAAATAGCCTAGTTTCAAATCAAAGAAAGTTAGTTATGGATAAGGGGAATCAAGAAGAATGCAAATCTTACAGCTGCATCATCTAGCCCTTGCTTCATAGTCTTAGATCGCTGATAAAGAAGGTCTTGGATTATGAAGAATTGAACGTATAAAGAGTTTCAAGAGGATTTGTTTGCTCGCCTCTGAAAAAAAAGAAGATAGATTTGTTATTTTGTTGTGTGCTTGTGATTTACACACCCGAAGATAGAGAGTATCTCGAGGTTAATCCCACATGACTGATCCCACTTTGTTTCAGATTTCTTCTCTTTAATAAATTATATCCCCTTACATAATCCTTCTCATAGTAATACAGTTTATTCCCACAGATCTTATTTTTCCTATTAATTCTTGGTATCTGGGTGAAGTTATCATTAAATCTCAGCCCCTGGTTAATTTCACTTTCTATCGAACTCTTCTTCATTGCCACAAGTTTTATCTTCTTTTTTTGTGCTGCATCCTCATTTGTCTTCTAACTGTAAGTGCTAAATACAAAGACATTCCTACACAAATAAGACCCTCAAAATTAATTTATTTTAATTGAAAGAATTATTTAAGATTCTTTTGTTTAGAATCCATATCCAAGATCTACTTTTCCGTTAGAAGCTTCAAATTGTTAATAATAATAATAATATTAAATGATGCTTAGGCATTTAATTTAAAAAATGAAAGTGATCTCAAAAAGATGTTATGTATTATTTTTAGTTATTTCACATTGAATTAATATATTTTTACATAATGCTCGTAAAATAATATGTTCTCAAATTGAAATTTCAATTTATTTTATCAATAATAGTTCTAAAATGAAATAGTATGTTGGTACATTAACATATCATTTTAAATAAATAACAATTTCGTTATTGGATTAATCTCTATCTAACTCTTGATCTGAATTGTTAGGACAAGTTCTTTTTGCTTTTTTAACAAATTTGAAAGAACAATCAAAAAAAGAAACGACTTTAAGGAAGATATATTAATCCTTAGAACTCAAAGAAGATAATTAATTACATGAAAAAAAGAAAAAGACTGACTTCTTAATAAGTGACAAGCATCTTTTAAAACTGCTTTATCATTTAATAAACAAACTTTATTGCAAATAGTTGTAATTCGTTTGCATTGATTATTACTTGAAGAATTGATTTATTCTTGCAGGAACTATTCAGCAAAAAGTTGTATTTAATTAATACAAAAAGGAAGCTTCTTCTCTCTCTTTCTCTTTTTTTTTATTTGACGACTCATGGCGAATTTACCTGGACTTTAAATGTCCTAGCATATCTAGCTAAAGCATATTTTTGGCATGAACACAGAGATTAGAAATTCAGTGCTGTTTCATGATGAAGATAGGATAATCTATCCAGCAGGGTTTAATATCGTTCTGCATGATCTCAATGATGCATCATAGCATTATTACCAAGGCACGAATGATTACAGAGGTATCAGTTGTCTAGCACTTAGTCCACTGAAAAGATATCTAGCATTAGGGATGAAAGGACAGCGTGTGCAAGAATCTATGGAAAAGCCAGCGATCATAATATTTGATACGTTCACTTAGAAAAGAAGGAAAAACATAGGTTTGAATCTAGCTTCAAGTCTGGATAGATTCAACATCAAGTAATGGGTGAGCTTAGCCTTTCCAAGCTAAAACTAAGAAACAAAATACATTCTGTCTCTCAGTGGAGCAGGTGGTGATGTAATCTTGTGCTGGTGGTGGCATGAAAAGGGCAAATGTCTAGCGTATGTAGATCTAGGGGCTTAAAATGAAATATATGAACTAGCAATCAATCATTTAGATGCCTGCACAATATCTCTCATCGGAAGAAACTTCTTTGCATGCTACATCAAGCAAGAAAGTAGCGCAGTCAGAGAGGACTAACTAGCGAAATAACCCATTCAACAGCAGAACACAGAGGATGGTACTGTAGAACAGTAACCCACTGAAATTGCTCCTGCTTAATCATAATCATCATAGCCATAACCTGAGTTGAAGTTAGAGAATAGCAGTTTGATTGGCTCTCTTCCTGAAGAAATCGATGATACAAATATCGTGGTTTAGCTATGGCTGACCTGTGATAACTACATCCTTGTCTGCACAGATTCAGGTGACTTGATAATATGTGACATTAAGGGGAACTTCATAAGTCTTCTCTCAACGTCTCCCAAGGTGCATATTGCCCTCAAGAGCGGTTTCATTAAAATCATCGCAGCAGTCCCTTATTCCAAGGGATTCTTCATAGCAATCAATGAAGCATACATCCTTCAGTAAATATTATTTTTCTCTTAATTACTTCATTTTTAATCTACTTTTGTTCAGATATTACTACTCTAACGAACCCAATCAAGAACTCTTTACTCTTGTTCAGCGGATTCACTTAAAACCTTACCTTGAAGTTAAAGATATTGAAATAGCTTCAATCTGTCTTAATCGATCAGAAGACAAGATGATTGTCAGTCTAAATAACAACTAGATCTATGAAATCAAACTCAAAGCTTAAGTTTCTGTAGCTACTCCAAGAGAAGCTGAAGGCAACGAAGTCAATCTCATCAATTACAATAACCATGTTGGACCAATTAGTTCAATGGATATCTGCAAGAGAAAGCCTCTTATAGCTACCTGCTGCAGTGACAAGACAATCAAAGTTTGGGATTACGAAAAGAAATCTCTTATTATTTCTTGGGCTTTCAACGAAGAAGCCTTTTGTATCTCTCTTCATCCCTAAGGCTTTTGTGTAAAAACAATTATTCATTCTTTTTGAGTTTACAAATGAAAATACAAACCATGTTTAATAATAGGTTGCAGTTGGCTTCCTCGACAAGCTGCGGTTAATGAATCTATGTGTCCATAACTCTCAAAATGTCTCCAAGAACAAGGCTTACAAAGAGATTTCTCCTTTTAAGGGATGCAAAGAGATTAAATTCTCAAATGGAGGTTAGTATTTCGCTGCAGTTAACAGCACATCTTCAAACCATGTTATCTAAGTTTTCAAATTCTTCACAGGAGATAATCCAGTATGACATTAAGCATTCACATTATTATTTTATGAATCTAACTGTGTTTGTTTATAGAGCCACTTAGTCTTCAAGGGACATACTGGAAGAGTGAAATGCATTTACTGGGCAAGTGATGATTCCTTTTTAGTTTCTTGTGGTCTAGACGGGATGATCTTAGCATGGAAACTGGATTAAGATTTCTAGCATTCTCAGACAATAGTGCCAAGAATAGTTGACATTCATAACAAAGGTGTCAATTTCTATGGGTAAACAGCATTAGTTTTGTTAATAAGCTAATCAAAACACTTCTTTGTTTATTATTACCAATAGGTTGACTCTAACATAGGATAATAAAGTAATTGTCGCAGTTGGAAACGACAGACATATTCATTAGGCTTAGATCAACGAGTAGTAACCGGTCGACAAGACTGAAAAAAAACTATTAGACATAAACCTAAGTTGCCTTGCTTTTCCAAGTTCAAATAAACTACTATTTGCTGGAATTCAAGATGAAAACAGATCTTCTGGAGCTATTAGAACGTTCGTGTATCCTCTCACACACGGGAAGTTCACAGACTATCAAGCCCATGATGAGCGTGGTATGGAAAAAATGCGCATCACAAACGATGACAGATACATAGTCACAGCAGGCAGAGATGGGTGCATTATGCTCTTCGAAATTAAAGTAGAGTTTAATACGAAAGTATCTTGAAATAATATGTATATTTTCTTCCATTAGGATAAAGAAGCAAGAGGAATAAAGCTGAAGGATGGTTATGCTAAGTACTCAGAAGAAGTACTGATAACTCGTTCAGATTTGGACGATCTCAAGAGCACTCGGGATGGATTGATTGTGCAGATTAACGAATTCTCGAATCAGTCTGCTATGATGGATTTGAATTCTAGGGAGGATAAAATACGATTATTAGAGGCTGTAATCGAATAAAACACTGTGAAAAGAAAGGCATAATATGAACAATTAGATAAGCTTAAAGACAATGAGGATACAAGAATCTCATTAGAAATGATTGAAATTAAAGAAGCATTCGAGCTGGAAATATAAGTCATGGATACTAAATACTAAAAGGTATATTATGAAGGCTTTTTTTCAAGGAAGATGTTAATTTCTCTTTCTTTTTCATTTTGAAATCAGGAGGTGATGTCATTAGTAGAGGAATACGAGAATCAAAAGAGACTGCATGAGATTGAAAACAATAAGAATAATAAAAAGAAGAGTAAGCTGCTACAAGAAGAAAACTAGCAGCTTCAAGTCTTAGATGATCACTACCAGAAGCTACTAGAAGAATAAATGTAAAATATAGATTAAAAGGATGAAATTCATCTAAAATAAATTGTTTTTGAATTGAAAAGTACTTAGAAAGAACGAGTCGAAAAGTAAATAGAGAATCTACAGAAAGAGTAAGCTGAGGTTTTGTCATAAGTTCAAGATGAAAAAGAAACAGAAGTCAAAAATTTAGATTAGAAAAATAATAAAGATGAATAGGCTATTACAGACTAAGGCTTAAAAGCAAAGGGAGACATATCGATAACGAAGAAGAAGATTATGCAGTAATAGCAAGAGTCATAGGATTTGAAGGAATAGAAGCAAGAATATGAAAAACAAAAGGAGAAATTACGTGCTCAGAACCTAGAACTCAGAGAAAAAATTGACCAACAGAAAAAGACTATTCTTGAGAGAGACAAAACAATCGGAGAGAAGGAAAAGGTGATCTACAACCAAAAGAAGAAAGCTCAAGACTTGGAGAAGTTTAAATTCGTTCTCGACCATAAAATCAAGGAACTTAAGAGAGATATTGGTCCTCGTGAAGATGAAATCACAAAAATGAAGCAAGAAACGAATTCGATGGATTAATATCTAAAAGAGCTCAATGGGTATAACAATCAGCTTGGAACTGTTGTCGATGAACTCTACACAACTCAAGAGGCGATGAAAGAAGAAATCAAAGGGCAAAGGTTATTACCAAATATTGAATTCCTTTTTAAATATTTTAACAATTATTTTTTTGAAATGAACAGGGCAATTACGACCTCACAATAAGTGAAAATATCTCGCTTCAAAGACGACGTATACTCTCTTGCACAATACATCTTGAATCCAGAAGAACTTTGTTCCGAGACAGAAAGGCTGTTTGTTAAACATGTCAGTGATAAAGAAGTTAAACAACAGAACGTCGAAGGTGACATTATGACAGAATACCGAAGTCAAAAGAAAAATCTCGAGAAACTAGTTAATATGTTTAAGAGAAGTCTACTGAAAGATAAATAAATTCACAAAGACGATAAGATCCGTATTATGAAGGATAATGTCGAACTCATCAAAGAAATTAATACTCTTCGTAAAAATATTAAAGATATCACAAAAGGATAACCTCCTTCGAATGCACCTGCTGATAGACTAGCTAATTCAATGGTTGCGTAACCTTCAATGCTTTCTCATAAATCTGCAAGTCAACCATTACTTCCTCCGATTAGTAAATCAGCAGTATTTGATTTGCATGCAAATTAAGACACACACAAAGAGAGCATGCTTAACTATGAATAAACTGAAGAAATGAAATAGAAACTGTAGAATGATCAAAAGGATATTTTAGAGCTCAAGAAGCTTCTTGAAGCTCTTCAAATAGAAACAAATCACTTATCTAAGGCTTGAGGAGCTAAAAAGTTCATGTAATATTCTCTCTTTTTGTTAAATCCAGAAACTCAAATAAGAAAGAATAAATATGATCAAATTCTAAGTTAAATAAGGATAAACATAAGCTACTATACCATTGAAAGATAGAAAGAAAAAGTGGGATTGTTAAAGAGGTTTGAATAGCAATGCGTATATAAATGAATAAACAATTAGAGATAGCAGCCTCCAATGTAAGTCTATACATTAAATCAAAGCAAATTGAAAGAGTAGTTTAACTCATTTATGGTCTCCTTTGCAAGGGAAAGCTTCGACTAATGTTTTGATAGCTGTTTATGTTATTGATAAATGTCAATTAGAGAGAAAGAAATCATCAAAAGGCAACTCTATTTTTATGTATTACTCTTCATGCTAGTGACTTTTCCATTGCTGTAGGTCTTAGCTGTGTATTGGATCGAAAGATTGTTGCGAACCTTAGCGGGGAGACCACTAGTTTCACGAAAAAGCAGTGTAAGAAGAATAATTGATAATAGATTCATTTTTACTAGAGAACTCCTTCAGTTGAGTGGAGGAAGTTTCTGACAATGGGGATACCAGCCTTCTTGAAAGCGAATTCAATGCACATCTTTATGATATTTTACCTTTTATATTTAGCAACTAAAATTTTATTTATTTTTCACTTGTAAGAGAGATTCAAGAATCTACCCACCCTTTTCTATCTTTCCTCCCCTCTTATTCTAGGGCTATTAAGATAATAATCAAGGGGGAATTAATGATTAAAGAGACAAAAAATATTAAAAATAACAAACTGACTATGAAATATTCTTTGTTTATGATGAGAATTTGTAGTTTAAATACGTTTTCAATGAACAATTGACAAAAAAACACAAAACAATTAATCACATGCATTAGTTAATTCTGCTCATTTTGAATTAATTCCTCATTCAGATTTTCTGTTGCTGACTCTCTTGGCGAGGTTAACTTGCTTCTTGATCTTAGGGTCATTCTTGATGGCTCTTCTTCTGTTTCTCAAGAATTTAACATTCACCTATTGTACAAATAAATCACCATAAATTAATCAATTTCAAACCTGGATTCTATGGATATTTGAGTTGCATGAATTAGTTCAAATAAAACATGAAATCAAACTATTTCAGCTTAAAGAAGCCATATTTCAAATCTCATTCGTTATCATTATTCTGCTGTTTTTAAGTATGTAGAACTCCTTTTTTAGATCTTTATGTTGTAGTTTCATTGCCTTTTAACCATTCTCTAAAGTCTTATTTTTCACATTTTTATTTGCACTTAAATCATTTTCTCTTTTAGACTATTTCATAATCCTCCTTCTCTTCCTTGTTTGATGATACTCATCATTTCACATTGCAATCTTTGTTTGTAAGTAATAAAAAGTGCAAATATACTTACACCCTTAGTGGAGATGTACTTATTCTCTCTGGGTTTCTTGATTCCTTGTCTGTGAGACTTGGAGATCTAGTTCTTGTTAGTTGAGTTCTTTGATTTAGCCATTTTGAATTGTTATCTCTCTCTCTTTTAAATTCTTCGATTCTTTTTGTTTCTATTATTATTTTTATCTTTTCTCTCTTTCTTTTCGATACATTTGTTTCACTCAATCCCCCATTTAATTTGACCCTATCCATTCCATTCTCTTCCATTCATTTATTAAATCCTTGCTTGCATTCACAATGAAACTTAATTAAACAAATGATTCCAGCCATATTTTAAAACGAAATTATTTGTTGAATTAGTTTTTCATAATTTACTAAATTTTACAAATAGAAAACTACAATTTTGTCTCATTGTTTCAGCTAAGACTGCAAGTTTTATCTAGCTTGAAGGAGAAAAGAACTAGACTAAGATTTAAGAGGTTCTTTCGAAGAAGGCACAACTGATCTGAAGATATTACTCATATTACTTCCCTTTGTACTTCCTCCAATTTGAAGTTAGTTTGTTGTTTAAGGTGTAAACAAATTTGTTTATCCTCCCAAAGTCGACTTCACTGATGAATTGTTTCCCTTCTAATCGCTATTATATCGTGGTGCATATTATTACAAAGACTGCTAATTCTACTACTGTTGAATCTTGGGAGACTGCAAAGATGGTAAAAAGTTAGTAGCATAATCTAATTTAGAGGAGATTTGTTTTTGCTCAAAAATGCCTCTAGAATTGGAATTTCCACTTTTGAACGAAAGTAATTTCTAAGCTGAATCCTAAAAGATTTGCTTGCTGCTTGAAAATATATTACTAATATCTTCTGGACCAGGAAATCGTTCAGGGATTCTTCCTTTTTCCTCCCCTGGTCTTGTTCTCTCTGAATCGCTTTGCTCGTTTCGAGCAACATATTTTCGAATTGAACTTAAATCAATATTCATTTTAGAGCTGTTATCTGATATGTGTGATGACAAAGTAGGTTTTCTAGCAGAAAAAGGAGCAAGATTTCCATTGCCTTGTAAATTATCTTCGCAACGAGAAACATCTGAGAGCTATTCTTGAACTGTTGGTAATTTTCTTGCTGATCCATCTTAAATTTTGAACAGCAAACAAATCATTTAATGAAAATCAGAAACAAACTAAAATTCATATTAGCTTTCAAGTAAGATTTCTTTGATTTTTCTTAAAGTCCATACCTAGAAGTTCTCGTTGCTGCTTAATTGGTGAATTATTGCTATTGCGAGTTGCGATCTTAGAAGAAGATCTAAGTTATCTTGTTGATTACTAAAACAAACGATTCTCTGCTTGATTAATATCAATTTATCCAGCTACACCAAAACTATTTCCACTTATCTGTTTGCTATGCGTTCCAGATACAGAATTCTATGGGATAATAAGTCCTTTGCTGTCTACAGATTTTGCTCCAGCAACATGAGTTCCACTCAATCTAACTTTGGTTGTTTCCCTAACTTGTCCAAGTGTTTTATCATTCAGGCTAAACGTACAAAACACAAAAAATTGTAATTAATTATCAAACCCTATTTATTCTTTTTTACTTAGTTTTGGAGATAACTTTTTCAGGAGATCTACTATTCTATTATCCTAAATTAAGATAAAACTGAGTCTAATCATCGTTCCCCGATGTATTTATATCTACTATTTTCTTCTTTTCTTTCGATAAAAACAAATCATACAGGAAAGAGCTATCGGTTTGCATTTCCTAGTCACGCTTTTGTACAGGTTATTTCGAATTCTTCTCTTTCAGTGCAATTATTTCTTGCTGCTTTTTCTGCATGTACCTTTAGAGATACATTTAATTTGTTTATTTTCTTTTTATGTCACTTAAGACTTGCTAGGTCTAAGCTTATGGCACAGCAATAGGAGCGTTGGGTGTATCTTTTAATTTTTTTAAACTTTTTTCTTTGAGTAAATTTTTTTCCTTTTTAAACCGATCAGCAAGGAGATTCTTTTACTTTTTACTCATAGTATTCTTAGGTAAAATGTTTAGCATTTCTTCGTCATCAAGATCATCCTTCGAAAAGATAATTCAAAGATATGGAGTGGAACAAATAAGGGATTACTTCAGAAGGATTAGAATCTGATCCTGACAGCGATAACTCTCCTGTTTCGAGAATTGCTTTATTCATAGCCATTTCTTGGATTTGACTTGCAATTTTAGAAGGCTCAGCTGGGAAAATATTCACATTATTTCAACCAAACAACTTGTAAAATATGCAAAATAATAATAATAATATTCTTTTTTACTTTTACTGTCTTTTTAAGATGCCTCCTCTTTCAATATATTAAGCAAGTTGATACATATATCTCTGCCGATATCTAAATAGTCTTGAATAGTAAAGTGCTTAGAAGCTCCGTTTTGTTGTTGATTTTTTGAAACACTCCCATCAGCTGTTGTTTCACTACTGTTTGCAGCTGAATTGCGATTGTTTTCTTTGCTTAAGTCATTACAAAATAAGCTAAAAATAAATTATATTATTATTTTAAAAATTACTTTGAATTTTATCTATTTATTAGCTGAGAATCATTGCTATTTTAGTTTAATTCACTTTAACTATCTGTGTTCTTCATTGGCTGCTCGATAATTTATTCTTATTATTCTTTACTAGGACATTTATACCCATAAAAAGAAGCTTCTAAAGTGAACACATTTGGCGTATGTAGCTCCTTCCACAGTGTAATCCTTGCAGTAGATTCCTTGTAGGCATCCATAGAAAATCGACAATCTGAAAATAATATTTTGTTGTTGATTTTACTCAGTAAATATGGGAAAATTCTAGTTTTTAAAGGATCATCTCGATAATTGCATCCATAAAAGAATGCACCCATTTTTCGACTGTGTCCATGCAAATCCAAAACTAGCTTTGTTGCTCTGTCTAGATGCGATTTCTTTATCATTTCTTTCAAGGCAAACACTGTTGGATGCAGTTTCTATGTTCAACAAAAACAATTATTGTAAACTGATGAGAAAACTAATCGAATTTACCTACCTTTTTTGGTTTTTTCCATCGTCTGTTGAGATCTGCTCCAGCCAAATCACACCTGTAATTCCCATGAATAACACCATCTGGATTCACCATGGGGACAATTTTAAATACACAATTATCTCGAAGATACTCAGCTTCAGGTGATGATCCAAGAAGAAAATCAATAACTCCTTTCATCATCAGTGAACCACATGTTTCACCTGGATGCTGACGAGCAAAAATTACAACTCCTTTTCTCAATGATCGTTTCTTTCCATTTGTGCTAGTTATTGTAAGCATGTCACAAGAGTTTCCTGCCAATGTTGTACACAGTGTCTTCTTGGAAACCATTCTATCCAGGGATGAAGAGAATCAATCAATCAAGTCAGGAAATTCAAAACAATTCAACTTCTTCTTTCTTTGTTTTTCATACTTATTTTTGAGTGGATTGATCATGATTTTGTTTAAATCTTCTTGTAGATCTGTGTACGTATAAGGGAAAGAATGTGCGAAGTAAACTGTATCCTCGTCATGACGAAAAGTATACGTAAACTAAAGGGAGCTATAAAACTTCATCGTCTTGCTTCCTTCCCTGAATATATTATTTTTAAAGTATTTTATATTTGTTCCTTCTCGTACCCATTCAGTGCCTGTATTTTTATTCTCCTGTACACTGAATGTCACTGGGCAAAGTCCACTGTTAAATAATGAACCTGACTTAACCTTAGGGAAATAAAACAATAAGTAAATATTGGTACTATCAAACTAAATCATTGAATAAAACCCTACGAAATTCAGTATTGTGAATGTAGCTGAATTATCCTTGCAAGTATTGTAGACTTTAAAGAAAAACCATTATGTGTTGCCTTTCGTATTGATGTCATTGCTGACAACGAGTTCATAGTTATGATCTCCTACTTAGTATACAGTGAATAAGTTCCCAGATTCAAATTCAGAACTGAATCTCAATGCTCCTGCAAAAGATGAAATCTAAGATATCTTTTCATTATTGTTGTTTCCTGATTATTTTGTTTAATCCGCTTGAATCTCAGCTTTACTTTCATTATTTGAGTTCTTTTTCAGTAATTACCCCTCTTGCTTCTATTTAACCCCTTCTAATTATTCTTTTTTTGTATTTAACAGCAGCAGCTAATTAGATCCTTATTTGTTTCTTTTTGTGTTTTCTTGCAAGTAATTCTTCTTATCTACGCATATTAATCGATTAAGTCTGCAAATAATAGTTGCAAAATACACCTATTATCCAATTCTATAACTTTAACAAGCTGAATCTGCTTTTCCAGAATGTCTTTAATATATCATACGATCAGCGTTTGCTTGATGGTAATCGAATAATGTTTTTGATCTTTCTTCTTTGAGTTTGTCAGTAGTTTCTTCTTAAATTTATTATTACGGTTACTATTATTTCAAGGTGGCCCCTTCAGGTTGCTGGAAGAGATATCTCTCTGTCTTATTGAAGTCAGGAAGTAAACTAAACAATTACAATCAATTAGAACATCACAAACTAAGATGGAATTTATGATTAAAAATATTTTGGAATAATACATCATATCCTATATTTTATTACTCAAACTGCAAATCAATAGCAGTGAACACTTTATAGTCTTCTTAGTAAATCTTTGGAGCAAGAGGATTTGCTGGTGGCAAAGAGCGAGATAGATCAAATGATTTTTTATTCTTAAATTTTGGTTTCTACGATTTTCCTGGAGGGGTATTTTCTCTGCTACTGGAATCAGAATAACTATCTTTTGTGTTATTTTGTTATCCAATCTCATTGCGTAAGTCACATACTTCTTTGCGAGATTTAAAACCTAACTGATTTTAACTATCGTTAGAAGTCTCTTACAATATACCAGAATGCCGCTCATAGTCTTAACTCTTAGAATATTATTATAAGTTATTTGTATGGGAACTAACCCTACCAGATGAGTGCTCTTCTTACCATATATCTTATGATTAATGCTCTGACACTGTTTCATGAGTTTTCTCTCTTTTTGATGTGTTCACTACACACAACAAATGATAAAATAATGTTTAGAAAAAAATGAAAATCTCATATTTTATATTTGTTACCTTCATTCATTTGATAAATGTTATCTATTTTTTATGCGAGCGTGTAGGAATTAAGTTTATTAATTTCTTTGACTGATATGTTTCTCTTTCTAACTCCTTTTTTTTATTCCTCCGTTAAGTGTAGCAAAGTCTCAAATGATTCTCAATTGTGTGTGCTCTAACACTTAAGATCTTATGGCGAGAAATTTTGTGACTTTAAATTAGAATTCTATGTTGAGGAATTAAAGTGTTTTTATTGTTTTGGTCAATTTGAATAATAATTTGATTAGAAAGTAATATTAGCAATATATAATGTTTTTTGTTTGCTTTTTATGTAAAGTATTGCAATAATTAATTCATAAATTACATCTTTCTCACTACAACATATCAAGGAATATTGGCAACTATTAATAATTTAGTTTTTCACTATTTTTAATAGTATTTGTTCACTTACAAAAAAGAATCTAGAATCAACTCTCTTACATTGTTCTTTAAACAATCGTTTTCCTTTGTTTTGTTTTCATGAATTTAGTTTTCTTTGCCGTTCATTTTTCAGAGATATTTCAGTTTATTAAATCCTTAAAATCAACTTAAATCATTAGCTCCAAATTAAATATCTTCTGGAGAAAGATTGATGAATCCTACAATATTTCAATAGTCCAAAAACTAATTTTAAAAGGTTTATGTTTTTTCTATGATTCTAAGTATCTTAATAGCTACTAAAAGTAGAAACTGCTTTCAAATTATCTAGAACATATGAATTTTAAGAAGAAATGTTGAGAGATATCATGAATTATTCATATTTAGAGTCTTACCTAGCATTGAACTGAATTGTTAACTTAAGTGTATCAAATATTTAATACAGCAAAGAGATTTCCAAACAATATATAAAAAACCTTCCTTGCAATAACATTTTTAGAACAATTTGAAAGCGTTATTATTGGCATAATGAATAGGAATTGATTTTAATTGTAGAGGAGCTTAATTTAGTTTGTTGATTCTGCAAATCATCGTCTGATTATGATTTGCATTTTTCCCCTTGACTGAGAATATTTAACTTAAAAATAAAAGAGAAGGTCTCAAATACTCTAATTAAAAAAAAGAGCATTGAATGCATTGCTTTAAATTTGCAATTATTGTTGCTCACAGTTATAAGAAAATGAACATTGAATCACTTTAATTTGTTTGTTTTTTTAACATCCAAAGGTAAGAAATTATT
>Ga0302271_10000274_pt1 | contig 48413 bp, 43 predicted proteins | sample III_Bog_N1_1_FD_198767 | JGI IMG/M metagenome (GOLD analysis project Ga0302271, IMG submission 198767) | Peat permafrost microbial communities from Stordalen Mire near Abisko, Sweden - III_Bog_N1_1 | ecosystem: Environmental > Terrestrial > Soil > Wetlands > Peat | place: Sweden: Abisko...
GGCTCAAATGTTGTTAGCTGTGTCAGCGATTGCACAAGTGTCCAGCATCCAGATGGATTCGATAATAATCACATAATTGGATACTTCAATGATGTCAATAGTGGGTATATCTGTAGTGAATGCCATCCATTCTGTGCTACATGCAATTCCTCAAGTCTCACGGATTGTACGGCATGCACTGTTTACTAAGGCGTGTAGTTTTACCTATAGGCTAGCTCCTCTTCGAGTACTACAGCGTCAGTTACTTCTTCTACCCCTTCAACTGGGTATTGTGCAGCGAATTGCTTAGATGGATTCCTTGAAATGAATAGCATATGCATGCCTTGCTCCTCGGAATGTTTGACTTGCGAGATCTCCTTAACAGCCTGTACTGCCTGCAAATCGGGGAAATATCTCAAACCTAACACCACAACAACTACCAGTAGTAGTTCCTCATCTATCACATATACTTGCGTGGACAACACTGATTGTGGTGATGGATTCTTCGGAGATCGAAACACTCTCACATGCAAACGTAAAAAACATAAATATCTCTTTTTTTTGAAAATTTCCCTTGACAAAAACTTTGATTTCCTCTTTTTGCTAGCTTGCGACAATTCCTGCTTGAGATGTTCTGTGTCGTCTACCTAATGCACAAGCTGCAATGGAGTCACCACAACGTAGTAAAAGGGCAAGAAACTTAAAGGCCATCGCTGCATTGACATCGATTCCTCTTGCGGGGATGGTTTCTTTCTGAATAACGCCACTATTACCAGCAACAGTAGCAGCTCTTCCGCGAGTTGTGATCCTTGTGCATCACAGTGCTTGACTTGTGATACCGCCAGTACTAGTTGCACAGCTTGCAAGTTAGGGATGTTTGCATTGAATAGTCTTTGCCTCAGTTATTCTGACTGCACTGCGTTAAATATGATTCCTGATTTACAAGCAGGTGTCTGTCAGCCTTGCAGTTAAGGATGCGCAAGCTGCAGTCGCACGACTTAGCATTGTCTTACTTGCACGGCTAATTCATTGTATTTCTACAACCAAGTGAATTTTACCTGCTAGTTAACCTGTGATTTAGGTTTCTACCCGCAGGCTGCAGACATGACTTGCCAATGTAACACAGATCAAATCAGCATTTCCTTGTTTTGGAGTTCTAACTTACTTATCCTTTGAAAACAGCTTGTTTTTCGAGTTGTACGATATGCACAGATGGGAGCAGTACCTCGTGTTCTGCCTGTAAAACAGGCTATTACTTGACACTTGATTCGTAGTGTGTTGCAAGCAAAAACTGTCCTTCAGGATACTATGGAGATGACCTTAGCAACTCCTGCAAGCGTAAAGAATAAACCAATGAAGGAAAAACAAACAGAAAGACATTTTTCTTTATCATTTAATTTTCTTTGATTTGCCACTAGCCTGCAACTCTAGCTGCAAGACATGTTTTAGCCCTAACAACAATCAATGCAACTCATGCTCCAGAGGCTTCTATCTCTATCATCACTCGTGCAAATGTAAAAAAGAATCACATTGGGGGAACTAGAAATCATATTGATTCATGAGTTGTTTGGATTGAAATTACTTTTGTAATACCTAGAATGTTCCTCGGGATGTTTGGAATGCAGTGACGCATCGAATTGTACACAATGTGATAGCTCCAATGGATACTTTTCGATAACTGTATCATCATCGACATCCTCCTCATCTTCTTCTTCTTCATCATCAACTTCCTTGACAAAATGCTCTAAAATCTGTCCTTCCGGCTACTTTGGTGATTTCTCCATCTCACAAAATTGCTAGATTTGTTCATAGCAATGCAGCTCTTGTGCATAATCTTCTTCGAATTGCTAAACTTGCAATATTGGATTTTAATTGCCTCCAGAATGCACTCCTTGTCCATCGTATTGTGCGAAATGCTCAGATTCAACTACTTGCAGCAGCTGCGTTGAAGGAGCATTCATGAACAACGATGGTACTTGCTCAGCAACTTGTCCAGATGGGTTTTATGAATCGAAGATAAATGGTTCTTGCTAGAATTGTGATAGAAACTGCAAAACATGTGATGGACCCCATTCATTTAATTGTTTATCTTGCATTGCTGAAGGCTACATTGTTAAGCATGGAGTGTGTTCTCCAATTACCTCGTGCATAGGATCGTACTTCATCGATCAAAATCAAGTATAATTAACTTTTAAAATAGTCCAAGATTTCCCCTTCTTTTTTTTAATCTTTATTTCCTTTCTGCAGCACTGTTTACCTTGTGATGATGGATGCTTGCGATGTAGCAACTTGAATCAATGCGAGATGTGCGAAATCGGCTTCTGGTTTGTTGATGAATAATCAACCAAAAAATGCATGAAAGAATGTCCTTCGGGGTATTTACCCAAATAGCTATCATCTGGTGTGAATTCCGGTGTTTCCCTGGATGTATGCTAGCAATGCACACATGGATGCACTTAATGTTCTAGTTCTTTATTTTTGTTGGTGAGTGAATGTGTGGAGCGTTGTCCAGCTGGTTATGTGCAGCATGCTACGCTAAATGTATGCACTTAAATCCCTCATACAACTTGTCATATTGAGCTGCAGACGAAATAGGGAATTAAGGATATTTCGATTGTGACAGAGACAATGACATAACTTACATAATCAGCGTTAGTGGATGCGAGTAGCTTAATAAGTTTCATAGGTACAATTCGGCTGACATCTGCATCGCAAATGATCACCGCAATGCACTGGAATATCACTAAATTGTCAAATCCAGAAAAGATTGTTAAAAGTATTACCTACTCCCTGCTTGATGCCTCAAATCCAATGAATGTATCTAAAATCCTCAGATGGCTAAGCATTCAAGCCTTTGAATTACCAACAAACAGTGATTTCCTCATCTCAATGTGGGCTGCCACATCATCTGCATCCACAATGTGTAGCAGCTAATAGATCTTCTCTACTTCTGCTGGAATCAAGCAAGGCACGATTACCTACTCAGGAATCAGCACAATCACCAGCAAGATCAATACCAAAATACCATATTATAAATTCACCATAGACTCCTTCATCGACTTAGATCACAGCAACGACAACTCTAATCTATCATTCGATGTGTACTTAACTCTACAGACCAATTCCTAATCCCCCAATGATAAAGCAACAAGCTTAGATGACTTGAGATCAATCCCCATCGCTATTGGCGTCAAATATGCTTCTAAAACTAGTACAACAGTATCTTTTGTAAGTTCAGTTATCTCTAAAGTAATCTATTAGTAGTCATACATTCTTAAGGTTATCGCATACAATAGCATTGTATCTATTACTACCTCGACATAACAAAGTCCAATAAATATTTCTCCATTGATAACATCCATTCCTTCTGCTGTTTCTTAACTCTCAATAGTATTATCCTCACCCTAATCAATCACGAGCCCTAACGATCTCAGAGAGTTAACTTCCATCGGTTATGCTGCATTTGCTGCGTAATTCCAGGCAATAGCAGCGAAGCAACTCAACTATGAGAACTTCTTCCATGTCCTGCATACATTACAGTCACATTACGCTCTGAGCTCTTAGAAATGCGATAAAGAACTGCAATTCTTCTGCAATGCTGCCAGTACCATCACCAGTAGCACAGCAAGCCCAAATTCAGGGAAATCTTGTAAATTCTGGTAGAGCTATGCGTAGCCTAGTTGTGCATGCGGGAATACTTCTGGGGATAATTGTGAATATTCCCAGGATCAATTCTTAGTTCTTTCGAAGCTCGTCAAGCTGTCAGCTGCACACATCCAGCAAGTTCTTACCATCGATAAGACTAATTCATTGTAGATACTTGAGTCCATATTGCATTTGAGTATTTTCAAAGGCATAATCGACGCCGATGCAGGGGCTATCCTAGGAGAAGCACTGCTAACTGCAGCGAGTATCGTAGGTAGATAACGAATGGTATTGTAAAGTATGAACAACTTGCTCCGTTCATTAGTGGCATCGCCGAGTGTTGACTAGAATGCTATGATTAAAGAGCTGCAAGTGAATATGTATCGATATTTAAGCACAACAACTGGAGGGAAAGCAGCATCATTCTAATCGATGCTGATATAAACCGATAAGATTGAACTCAACAAGTTATCAGCAGCAGCAATAGATGCAAATACTAGCAATAATGCTTCCTCTAATTTCAATTCTATTGTGCTTATCAACAATACTTCTGTCTAATCACTCGCTCACAATTGGTCGATTGAACTCCCATAAGAGCTACTCAACACCGATTTAGCCTCTTAATCTCAATATCCTAATCTAACTTTATCAGTTTCATCATATAAATATGAAGTTTTCTAAAGCTTCACGTACTATTAATAGTTCACAGTCACACCTGCTCTTACAGTATCATTCACTAACGATGATGCTGAGTCTAATAACAGCAATAACCCTAGGAGAAACTCAATAACTTCATCACTAAGTTCCCCGCTAATCCTAACAATCCCTAAGCTATTCAGATATGAGCCTATATTGTTAGCTGGATAAGGTGATCCTGCAGAGAATAAGAGATTATTGAGTGAATCATCCTCATCACCTCCTTTGTATCGATGTGTGACATTAGATGAGTATTCGAACAGCTGGTAAGATCAAGCTTGTGTGTTTGTAAACGAAACCCTCACACATTTAGTATGCAGCTGCTAGCCACAAGAGCTATTGACACTATCAGTCTAAGCTGTTCCACATAACTTCCCAGTGCCGTCTATATCTTATACCTAGCTGTTAGCAATGAATGGATGGAAATCATCTGTCTCATTCTTAAACGGTGATCTCCCGGACTATTCAACATACACACCAATGGAAAACGGAAAGTATGATCATCATGAAAAATCACAAGGGAAGAGTCCGCTCGGAATCATCACCTTGGTCTGTGTTGCAGGTAAAGATATTGTTAATATGTGTTTACTAACAATAATCTTTTTTGTTTGTTTTTATTTAAAAAGCCATGTTCATTTCCTGCACTTACGTAAGTGTCTTCATCGTCAAGTTCAGATCAGGTCTGAAATCAACTCAAACTTGGGTAACCTTTCATCCTCTCGGTTCTATTCTCTGCGGTGAAAACACATCAGAGAATTCTTAATCCGCGAAAATCACTTAGTTCTTCACATCTATTCTCGGCATCATCTCCTTTTGCTTCGTCTTACCAGAGACTCTTAACATAGCAGGCAGAAGCTTCCTCGCTGCAATCCTAGGGAGCACAATCACCACTGGGATTTTCATTATCTTCAACCACTTTAAATCCAAGAAAATCAACAGTTCCTTTGAGAATTTCAAGTATCTACAAGGGTTAGAGGCTGTGAACATGAAATATCTACTGAGACAACTGAAATTAGTGCAATTCAGTGTTTGCTTAGTTTTGTGCGTTTTCTATGGCTGCTTGATAGCACTCATAGCAACGATTCCAAATGATCCGAGAAGCAACGGAGAGACAATTGGCAGTATGCTGATAAGTGTAGTGATTGATTTAGTTCTGTTTGATAGTATTAGCTTTGCGGTGGCTAAGGTTATGTCTGCAAAGAAGCAAGCAAACTCAAAGGTTATGTACTTCTTAGAGATGAGAGGGTATTATGATAGATATGCTGAAGTCAAACAGGATGAGGAAGGAGGAGAAGAATAATAATTGAGTAATATGCCTAAGCAAAGTGTTTGAGATACAAGAGAGAATTGAACAAATACATAGGATAAAGTTCACTTGATTAGGTTCATAAATCTATTTGTTTCTATGTTTTTTTTTTTGTATTTGCATGTATATAATTCAACATTCTGGAACAGAAACATTCATTAAATTTCGATGAAATCATTTTTCAGAATCCTTAAAAGCAATTAAAAGAAGATTTAATTAGTATTGTTCCTGCTGAAATCCTTCTCTTTTTTTGATAAATTCCGCTTAAACTATTTCTGATATCGAACCATCCTCTATTCACTCAAAATGAAGAACAACTCAAAGTACAAGATACTCCTAAATACCATCCCTGACCACATTCCTTGTTGCGTAGTTCTTTCTGCATGCGGCTCTTATATTTCAATCGCAAATGCTACTGTAAGAGCATAGCTGCATTTCATAATATACGCCAAATATGCATATTTTGTATTGGATTGCTACAAACATTGTAACGGATTGTATTGCCCATTAGACCTCTCAGACAATAGGAGTCTTCTTGATAGATGATTCCCTGAAGATCCAATGCATAGATAAGGAGATACTCCTGATGGAGTAGCAGCGATTATCTCAAAAGCTAATCCAATTTCGATTCCAAAACAACAATACTCAGAAATTTCTCCTCCTCATAAGCCAGGAACTCTTCAACCATGCCTTAGCAATGCAACAAAAGCAAATGAACCATAATAATCAAGGAAGATTGAACTTCCAAGGAAAGTGTTTTAGCAATATTCCCTTGAAGAAATCCATCGAATCAGTTCTAATCACCATCGATTATCAGCGAAGAATGCTTGAAGTTAATTCAATTAAAGACTGTGAAAATGAGGAATAAATACCTCAGGGTGAAATCAATAACAATGATCCTTCCTTAATGAGCACAAGTATTACTTTAATTAAGTAGATTCAGCTATTTGAGCTAGCAAGAATTGAAGATGTGCTTGTTGGCATCAAAACAAGTGATATCCAGTAGTATAAGTTCAACAAAGATATTCAGTTTTACCTTTGCCTGTCGATCATATTCTCAGATAAATTCGGTAACAAGAACATCCCAAGCAACGATATTCTCACCACTTCTGTTAGCTTGCAACTTTCCAGCTACAGTGACTTGAAATGCTTTCTAGCAGCTATTCAAGATCTTTGCCCTCCATTCAATATCATCCTTACTGTAAAAAATAAACATTTTCAATAGATGTTCACCACTTGATTGTTGATTTATCAAACTAGAATCGAGAGTTAGCTTTCCATCGAGCAAGAGAAATACTTCGCTAAGTAGCTAATGTTAATTACTAAATGACACTTGGAGCTTATCTGAGGTAGAAAATCAGCAATGGCAGCTTTCAAGATGGGTAAAATCAAGAAAAACAAAGAAATCCTATGGATTCTTATCTGGCAAAGCAAGGTACAGAGAAGAAGATGAAGAATACTACATATCCGACTGATTTTTTGGAATAATAAGAATAAAGCAGCACTAACAACAGTAACGATAAAATCTTTGATTTAAGTGCTTTCAAAGTCAACTCTCAGAGAATCTCAAAAGGATCAACTTAATTGCAATTCTACGAGAGATCTACCCCAAATGATATTGGCAATCGCAGCAGAAGAAGCTGAAAATAATAATAATAGTTTTCTTTCTTTTCATAAGGACAAACTAATAATTGTTCCACATAAACAACAACCAATCAACATGCAGACAAATGAGATCTAATGCATCCTCCTATTCAATTTAAATAAAATAAAATTTGAAATTTTTACATTTTTGTACTCACTTTATTCAACATTAGTTGCTTTTTCTTTGGGTTTATTTTATTCTTCATCATATCGATAGATTCAAAAGAGAGAATCAACCCTATTATCGATAATGTTTATGAGTATCATTTAATTTCATTCGATAGATTCGATTTGTTTCTGTCGTGAGGCTTAGATGCTACCCTGCTCTAGCTAATGCATAAACATATATCATTTTTAATCAATATCTTACGCAATTACCAACTAAAACAGGCAGTTGTTATTACAAATATACTTTCTCATAGTTTCATATTATTATCCTCCTCCTCCTCCCCCCTCTCCCTTAAAAGCCTCTTCATCCTCTCTCGATCACTCTCCCTCTCTCAAGAGATCTTGTATTCTAATTAAAACTAAACATCTCTCTCTATTTCAAATGAGAGGAAGAAAGAGAGTGGGTTAGAACTGCGATTAATATTGATTTTTCTTAATAAAGCAAAGAATTAATAAATTTCTATTCAAATCAGCATGCAAAAACAGTTATTTTAATTATTTCCAAAAAGAGAAATCACCATTTAATTAAGAAAATTAACCAAAACAGAAGAGAGACCAGAACATCATGAATTTCATCGATTATTATTTAAATTTTTAATAGCATTTACCAACATAAAAAATTATAACAATTCTTAATAAATATGCAATATGTTTAAAATCCATTCTTCCTCAAACCCACTTCATTCCGCCAATAAAATTAAAAACATCACTCCAAAACCGATAGCAAGAGCGAACATCTGCAACACAGCTGCTCGATGGGACTTTTCATCAGTGAGTTTAGGAAGCATCTCCGCTGCTCCGATGTATAAGAAGTTCCCAGCAATAAAGCAATTCATGATTTTTTCTGATTTTTCATTGAGACTTGCAACGGCGATTCCTATGATAATCCCGATGATGCAGGAGAAATTCACCATGCCGTTACAGAACATAGCTTAGGTCCCAGAGAAATTAGCATTCAGGAGAATCGAAGCATTACCCATTTCTTGAGGGATTTCATGAGCGAAAATGGCTATGATCGTTGTGCTGACAGTGGATTTTTCGGAGGAAGAAAAAGCTACACCTAGCGCTAAACCATCCATGATGTTGTGTAGGAAATCACCAAGTTAATTCAGGAAACCCTCTGGTTTTTTATTCTTCCATCCTTTTGTCAGATCAATTGAGGATTCTGTCTTGTTACTGTCTTGTATCTTGTCAGAATTTTCGACTTTATTCTTGTTATCCTGATTGATTTCTTCATTGCTGCCTTTGTTGTTGGCATTCTCAGTGTTTTAGATATTCGCAGCAAAATATTAATGATTATTCTTATTCTAAGCTTCATTTGCATCTAAGTTATTATTCTCTTCATTTTTCTCAATTGCACTGGTTGTCTTTATGGGCATATTAACATTCTGAAGGGGCTCTTCACTGCTCTTTTGAACTCTTAGTCCTTCAATATCTGGGACTTCCACTTCTTTATCAGATTCACACAGTTGTTTGTCATTGTTGTGCTTCGAATGAACATGGCAATTAGCATCTCCATGTGAATGGGAATGACCAACGCCCATCATCAAAAACACTCTCTCAAGGATAGTGAAGATGAATATCCCAAGACACAAGAAGAACGAGAGGAGTCTTGGTGAGACTACTTCTTCTTCAGCAGCTTCAGCACCAGCAGTTTCTTCTTCTCCTCCTCCTTCTTCTTCTGAAGAAAACGCTTCTGGGATTAGATGAATCAATGCATCTCCTAGAAGAGCACCAGCTGCAAAGGCGACCAGGACCTTAAGGAACCCATCGAAATGAATCTTAGTGTATTTCTTGAAATAAACAACCAGAGCAGCAGCAAAGAAACCAACTAGGCCTAATCCGATTCCTGTGAGAATACCGTATATCCATTTTTCGGCATCGGAAAATTTTTTACTGGGATCAACTTCAGTGTTCTCAGCTCTGGCGGGTACTGCTGAAAGAACTGCTAGGAGAATCAAGGGAGACGAGAGGAATTACATTTAAGAAATATTATTTTTTCAAGGATAAATATCAGAAGGAGGGATTGACTCTTGAGTTTCTTTCAGCGTTGATTTTATTTGTTTAATTTTATTGAGGAAGTGATTCTTCGATTCTTGAGTTTCTCCCCCCTTTTCTGTTTAAATACCTAAGTTGATTAATTTTCTTCCCCATATTTTCAAGATAAAAGTATCTACTTTTTTCCAAACCAATAGAATAATACATATTATCTTTCGAATCAGAACACCAGCTAACAGCATCTATTTAAAATGCGTCACTAGAACTGAGTCTGACATATTTACTCTCTCTGTTTAATACCCAAATAACTCGTCATCGATTTTAACAATATTTCAATTTAATTTAGTTCGATTTTCCTTCGAGAAATGTTAATAATTAATTTAATCAAAAAGCACTCATCACACACACAAATTATTGATTTGAGATGAATGACTGGGGGAAGGGGTATTAGAACCGTTAGCTATTCAAAAATTAATGCCATGATCTCTTCCCTGAGCGCCACATTGTAAGCCACATATATTTCTTGTTAAAATAAATTCAAAAAATGATGATGCAATATTCAAATGGTTGTATTTTATTTAAAGAAGTTTTGTGGAAAAAATGAAAGAAAAAACACAATATGAATAGATGATAACAAAGGAACTAATGGAAACAGGCTTTAAGAAATATCCAAATTCATTATGAGTAAAAAATAGAAGACTTCATTTTTTTATTTTTTGAGAGGGAAATCACTAATTTGTTAACAGAGAACAATATTTTTGGCTTTCTTTGGGGGTTGTTAAGGGAAGTTAAATTAATAGGATAATATCTGCATATCCCTTTGAATCTACTTTGTTTTTTGGATTTCTTCAATGATGTTATTAGCTGAGAAAGCAGTTTACTGATTTCCATTGATTTGAGCATTTGGCTGAGAATTTTTTGAAAAACAATTAAAATGAATCAGCATACTTCACCTCAAAAACAATCAAACAATGATCCTATCCTACTTAAGCTAATAAATATTCCTTTTAATAGGAGATCTTTGAAGCTAAAGTTCAGCGACTTTCTCTATATCATCAGTAAAATTAAGTGAAAAGATAATAACAAAATTATTCGAAAAAATCAAATAATAAAGCAAAAAAACCCCAAGATTATCTGTAAATCCCATCAAAAATATCAAAAAATACAACAACACTCAATAAATTTTTGAGGATCAAACATCATATTGATCTCTCATTCAAAGGTGCAATTTCTCTATGACATGCAGGTACTGTTCCTTCGCAGTTTAGAACGATTCCATGTAAAATTCATCGTTTGGCTCAAGTAATTTCTTCTATTCGAGGACTGCCTGCAAATCAACTTTCAGCGGGGTGCCTTCGAATATTATGTAAGGAGTTTTTCTCTTGAGACTTCTAACTTCTTATTACTCCTTGTTGTACTGCAAGCACATGCCTTTGAATCGATCATTCACTTCCTTTGATGAGGGATCGATTTTCGAAAGTGCGAGAATCTCAAATGCTCTTCTTATCTCATGAATCGGCATTTTCAATTTCTGTTTGATTTCTTGTTCGTTCGAGATAACCAACCCACCTAGAGCGAAGATACTCTTGATGGACTTACTTTTTACAGCCTTTACCCATGGCCAATAGTCGCCATCTTGTATCATCTATGTCTGCAGAATATCTCTAGCGATTTATAGGTTTTCAGATGCATCTTCTACTGTGAGTTCTAGACATTTAGGGTCTTATATTGCTAGCTCGTAAAGGCATTTCAGCAACTGAAGTGCATGACCTTAGCGTTGAAACGGAGGAATCACGAGGATCTATGATAGTCTGTGTCTACATTTATTAGCACTGAGATTGAATTCATAGCGATTCACAAATCCAACAAAGGTATATGACCCATCTGAATCAACTTTGTAGCTGATTAAATATTGCCATTGTTCGCTTTCTTCTACGGATGTACCTACTTCGATGAAGAACTTTACAAACACCTCCAATCTGCGCTTGTAAGAATTAAACTTTGATTCATTCTCCCCTGGTTCACTTGTGCTTGCTTCCCAGATTTCAAATGTTTCCTCGGAAGGTTCTTTGCTAGAATTGGATCATGAAAAAGAATAAATCTATTGCAAAATAAGCCATTTCACCCTCTATTTTCATCCATATTCTCCTTTATTTTCAAAATTCCCCCCCAATGAAACTCGCTTAAACATCACTCATATTTAATACCTTTTCTTCTCTGCCGATTGTGCTTTTTTGACAGTGTATTGTTTGATTTTTTTCCCAAACGGCTTGAAATTTTTCTCTTCAGCAATTTTTGCAGCAAATTCCTTTCTTTTTAATGCAAATCCCTCCACCAAACAGTTTTTCTTCAGTGGTACAAGAAAATCTGGAGCTCCTTTGAGTTTCTTGTCATATTAGAATTCAACAAGTGTATTCAATGATCCTGTCAGCATGAATATATTTATCTGAAGCCCTTCATATCCTTCAATTTCCTCCTCTTATCCATAAACCTAATGAACGTACTCTGGCTTGAACAGCATTTCTGGGCAAAATAAAGGATTTAAATCATTTTCCTTTTTGACAAGTTTCAGATTCACAGCATCGTAAGCAGAACTGCATCCTTCTCTAGGGCCTTGATTTTCGTCATCACTATCATCTTAGTCTTCTTCTGCATTTCTCTTGTCATCATCCTCACCTGCTAGCTATTCTTATGCGAGTTTGAGTAGTCTTTTCATTCCTTCGGGTCCTTCGAATTCCTTCATGTCTAGATTTAAATCATTCCTTTTACCCATTTTTCTCACTTAGTTTCTGCTGATTCTGCTAATATTTCTAGTTTTCTAAGTCTATCTTGTGCTAAAAATGTCTTTCAAAAAGTGTTCTCCCTTAAAGATAAGATCAGATTTAATAATATTCAATGTGTGAATGTTTTGTATATTTTCAATTTGGTCTTGATAATTTATGAGAACTCAGCTGCATTTTTACGCGCTTAGCCGCGGTATTTCGACATTCCTCCCCGCTGATTAGCAGAGATTGGTTCATTTGATAGATCAAAACAATAGATTATTTTGATAAAGATAAGTTAAAAAGGGAATACGTTTCAGTAGGAAAAGATAATATAAATGAAAGAGGAGATTCTTCATGAAAAAAGAAATGAAATGGAAGGATATTCATAGTGTTTTAGTAAAATAAAAATAATTTGGGATAATATTGATTAATTGGAAATTAAAAGAATGAAATTTAAGCATTTTTAAGTTAATTTTCACAGAATAAATAGCAATATCTTGGTCATATGAAACGCATATTAATTTATTGTAAATTAAGAATAAGAAAGATGGTTTGATTTGAGTGCATAAATAAAGGAGGAGACATTCAATGAATCTAACTAAGAAAAAGAAGATAATAAATCAGGGATGAGCATTAATAGAGCATATTTTGTTTAGTTTAAAAGAAAGAGAGAAAGACCTGGGGAGGTTAAAGGCCGAATATAAATTTCCCTAAGATTTTCTCTTTGTGAGGCTTGCAGAAGAGAAAAGAATTAATAGATTTAAAGTGAAAGATAAATAGATAGACGCAGCGATAACTGAATGGAACCGTTCAAATCACCTCACTAAGGTAACACAAAAATAAATGTCTCTAGTTTATTGATACTCCTTCTACAGTTTGACACTCAACAAAATGGCTAAATTTAATAATCCCTTCTGAGTTGATCCGCCAATAAGTTTTAATTCTCTCTCTCTTTGTTTTGATTCCATTAGTGAGTTTGCTCTTCTTTGAAAACATCGATCACACCAAGCAAACCATCCCAAAAACAACTGATCCTTCTACTGGATCATCTTCCTCAGGATTACCCTCCTAACAACAACAACAAGCGCAGTCATTGCTGAACTCCTCATCACCTAACAGCAAGCGTGTTTGCGATGAAATCGAGTTCTCGGAGCCTGTGAGAATCAGCCTCATCAGAATCGTCAAACCCAACGTAGATGTGCACCAACAACTCAAGCAACTCAAGACAATCACTGACAAGGAAGGATAATTAAAATCCTTAGAGATCTTCGCTCGAGATTTAGCCATCCCAACAGCGAAGTACACCTTGCTGCTGAACGCGAAGCAAATCACAGACACAAAGACCCTCAACCATGATGTCCTCATTTCCCTCCCACAGCCTGTACAATAAAACAGCAACCCCATATCTCTATTTGTTTATCGTCAGCTCAGTTAGTCTTCTTCTTCTTACATGTGTTTGAAGCCATGCAAATCTTGCAGCACTTACCAATCCAAAAAACAATAACAGAATGAAAAGAACATAACGATAATAATAATACTAATAATCGTGCTAATACAATGCAAGCTGCAAGTCAGTAGTGCATTTTGTTAATATTTTTTTGTTCCACACACACACCAAACAAAAAGCAAACCCATTTTAACACTCAACTACAAGATATTATTCTTGCATGGAATTATTAACAGTGGCTTGGGCGAGCTGAATTTATTAACCTTTTTATTTTTCTTATTTTTTTTATTCCTTAACGATGTTCTTATGCATTCCTTTAGATCTGCACTGATCGACTAGTGCTCAGAGGAGAGTTCTCCAAGATCACGCTCTGTGTCTATGGTGAGAATATTTCAGAGCAAGAAATACCTGCGTTGTGTCCGTTCTTTGCTAAGGAAAACTTTGATCTTGGTAAACTTCCGTAAGACATCAGGAAATGAATGAAATAGAAAGATATGCTGTGAGGAGGGGAGAGGAGGGATTAGATTAACAATTAAGGGAATAAATCAAAGAAGGGATTATTATTCATGGAAATTGGAGGGGATGAATTCATGGTTATTTTTGTGTGAATATGAATAGCGAGTAGAAGGCAAAAGACGAAGAGAATAAAAGGAAAAAGTTGATTAAGGACTCCAAGGAAGAAGTGAGAGTCAGTCGATTAGTGAATGCTGCAAAGATAGCTTAGAATATATTTGAAAAAGGGAATTATCATGTGTATTTTGAGTAGATTCTGCCTAGACTTCTGATCGATAAAAACAACGAGAAGGAAATGGATGGGTTGAAGTAAGAAATCAATGAGATCGTTGTAGCAATAAATCAATTCACTGAGCTAGCTGAAGAAGACAAGAAGCATTCCCTGCACATATATCGACAGAACATTGAACTGCTCACCAAGAATATTCAAAATGTAAGCACCAAATTAAAGGGAATTGTTGTAACCCTTTGAAAACGATTGATCTTCTTGTTAGCTATTGAAAGACAGCGAAGAGAACTAGAATGTTGCAGCTCACTTTTCAGGGAGTATCACTGTTCATAAAGACATTCCTCCTTCAGTCGTTTAGATCTGTTTGGACGCCTTGAATGAGTCTCCTAGTGATTACATTAGAGGTTTAGAATTAGCACTGGAGATAATGAGTTGCTACGATTACGCGTTGGAGTTCATTGAGCGAGGTGGATTAAATAAATTATATTGCATTTTGAGTGAGAACGTCGAACTAGGCAGTAGAGTGCTCTCTTCTGTGAAGGGTAAGGTTCTGGAAGTGTTAAATGCAGCTTTGACATTCATCCCGGGGTCAGCAAGCTTTTTAGATTGGTGTCTGAATAAACAAGAATAATAGCAGATCGAAGGGTAATTTGGTGAGGGAATGGAAGAGAAAGGCAGTGCAATTGAATTGGAAGATAAATTCGAATCAAAAGATGGTCTCAAGGGGGTTGAGAATAGTGAATATGATGATGATGGTTATGGTAGGAAGAAAGAGAAGGAAATTAATGAGGAAGACAATGAAGAGGAGAATGATCAAAGGAGGGAAAGAAGGAGAAGAAAAGGAAATGATGAGATGGAGGAGGATGACGATGATTAAGATTAGAACTAAGAAGATGATGATTAAGATGAAGAATCATTACCACAGCAGTCCGCTAGAAAAGAGAGACGAGTAACTCAAATCAATAACTACTAATTTATACGAGTCAAATATTACTTTGCCTCCTTAGAGCTATTAAGTTTAGCTTTAAAGGAAATATTTGGTCATGTCTGTGTGCTTTCCGCACTTAATCGCACTGACGAATATCCTCCTCTTCCCCAAAATAAGACATTTTTTTTAAATTCTTATTTTGATTTCTTTTTCATTTTTCATTCATTCATTTCGATTCCTCTCTCTCTCTCTTTCTCTTTCTCTCTTGTTCAGTTCTTCCCATTCAATTTTTCTAAGATTTTCTTGAGTCTTCGTGATGGAAGAATAGAAACTTAATGGGGCTACAACAAACAAAGAATGCTAATTATTTATATTGGGTGCATTGTGTTTGTCTAGGAAAGTGAGAGCAGTCGAAGTCGTTCGAATAGAAAAGATAATAAACGCAAAGATCGTGATCGTAAGAGTCTTCGTGATAGCCACAAAGAGAATGCATCCAAGAAACGTTCGAAATAATAATCGAGTCGATCACGTGATCGCAGAGATAGCACAAGAGGCAAATCGAATAAGAAAGCGAAGAGTGGAAAAGGAGATAGAGATCGAGAACCAAGAGAGAAAGAATCCAGAAACAAGGAACGAGAGAATAATAGCAGTAAGAATAATAATGACAGGGATAAAAGAGATAAACCCAAAGATCGTAAAAAGGATAAAGAAATTAAAGACCTCAAAGATAAAGACAGAGATCATTCCAGTCGTCGTAAGAAAAATCGATCTGTATCTAGATCTGCTGGGAGTCGATCTCCAGTGAGTAAGAAGCATTCCAAAGCGGAAGATAGACACTCCGATTCGAAATATTCCAAGAATCTCAGCAAAAAATAAAGCAAAAAGGAAAAATCACCGAATTAAGCATCGAATAGTAGTAGTGGACGTAATACTAATAATTCATCTAAGAATACGAAGAATTCCGAGAATGAATCGTCCTTGAGAAGCACATAACGATAATAATCAGGTAAGATAGTTTAATTCTGTTAATTGTACTATTTACAAATTGATTTATTGATTCTCCCTATTCAGATAGAAAGAAGAGTGCTAGTCGTCGAGGAAAGAGTGCTAGCAGAAGCACCAGCAGTCCTAGTCAAACTAATAGCACTTCAGAAAAAGCAATCTTCAATAAGATCAACTGTGGATACTAGATTGTGCTCTTTGAGATGTCCCGCAATGCTGACAGTGATGAACTTTTACTTTGTTCTCGCTAGATATTACATAAATCTCTGTTGTACTTCAATCTCCAGAGGCTAGAGTAATCTGTCAGTGATTAGCTACTTCATCCAGTGAGTTCCAAAGCTGGTAGCAATAACAGTAATGCATAAGAAGAATCAGAGTTATCCTAGCAAGAATGGGTATCTCAGCAATGTTTGCAAAGTGACATGATAGCGAGAAACATAACAACGCAGCTACAGAGTGTGCTCTCAAGCATGAAGGAATAGACGCTGATAAACGGACGTCTCGCTGCTGGATGGAGATTCGAAGATGCTGTGAATCTGCAGTTTATCGCGGAGAAACGAAGAAATCTACAGAGATTCTCAGTGTTGAAGGAAGTTGTAATTGGAGATATCCACACATTGACTAATGAGAACATTCGGATGAAGCATTCAATGAAGCTGCTGCCGTGCATTCTACTTGCTCTTGTACTGCTTATTTTCATTTTAATTTTTAATTTTATGAAATTATTTTTTATTTATTTGTTTTTTAATGTTTGTTTTGTTGTTGTTCTCTCTCTTAGACATCTCCGATTGTGCGAGAGAGCAGTGAATTCCCTAAGCTGTTTCGTAGCTGCTACAGTATAATCGTTCATATTTTGGATTCCCGAGGGAATGCATTGATGCTTGCAAGAAACAAAGAAGTCCTTAAGGTCTTGATTCAAAGTCTGGAACAACTGTAGATTCCATTGAATAAACTACCGACTGAAACACAAACATAGGAGCAATTTACCTATTACTTCAGTGAATAGAACTACTCGAGAGTTTTCTCTTCCGATGAATCTCAACCATGGGAGAATATCCTTCACAATACTTCGTTTATTGAATAACTAAACGTCTTGGTACCTTCTAAGAGAGACTAAGAGAAGATTCAGATCGGAATCCTCGCTAGATAACTAGGATTCATCCTGAAATATTCCTTGCAACTCGTGAACACATTAAATTAGATTTATGCTAAGATGATGGCATCAGAGCTCGACTTGGAGTTAGTCTAATTGCTCTCGAACATATCGGCAATCTCCACGAAGTCATCGCTATCTCAACTCGCGCTAAATAAGTTTCTCCTGAACGATTTCGCAACGGATGCGCTGTTTAATCTGTTCTCAGTGAGCAGCATCGAGCAGCTATTGCACAAGCAAGTCGAAATCAGCATACTCTCAGAAACTTTCTATAATGGTAAGCAGAAGAGAAAGTGATTTGTATTATTTCATATTTTCTTGACATATCTTTTTTGGTGGAATGTGTAAAGCATTGATCTTCGATGAAGGCCTCCTGACTGTGTTGTTTTCCAATCAAATCTTAGTGAATCTGATTTCCATGAACGATATCCTTGGAAAGAACCAGCATCTATTCGAATCCAGCAGAGAACTCAGAGTAAGATAGAACTACAATTATTGATAAAATCCTTAATCGATTTTGTATTTTTTTTCTCAATTTGATAGACCTATGCTATCATGTTAATCAACTACATGCTCCCAATGGAGATTCTCATCGATGAGTAGAAACGAGGATTACCTGTATTATCTAGTGAACTCAAGAAGAAGAGCTATTTCACTGAAGATGAAGAAGAAAAGATGTCCAAGCCACAACAATCTCAGCAGCTTGACAAGCGATCTTCCTTAGATACACGTACAAACACACATATCCCTAATGGCTTAAATCACTCCTTTTCTTTTCTCTCTCTCTTCTTACTAATCCTCCCGTGTTTCCCAAAGTTACCCCGAAGGAATTCCGTGATGACTTCCTCCGCTATGGGAATCTCGATGAGACAAACTAAAACCTCGTTTTCATCGAAGTCGCTTTGAAGATATTCAATCTGCAGGCACACTACAATAAGAACGTTATGGTGAATTTCTATGAAACTGGATTGATGGCGACTCTTGATCATCTCATTAAGCACTTCTCAGGGCTACTTCAATTCGCCATTCAAAAGGTAATCATAAGCTGAATGAGCCAACAACATTAACAAGATATTTGATATGTTTCATTGACTCACTCCTATTGTGTCTGCTTTCTCTCTTTAGAGTCTTGCTAGTGAATGCTTGCTGCAGAGCTTACGTGTGAGCAAAGGTCGATTACTCAGCTAATACTGCGGTGTATTACATAAAACTCTGAATCTCATATCTATGCGCTTCCATTTCAAAACAGCATTCAACAAGCACAATTCGAATGCTACTACTAATAATACCACGAATACTAATAATAACAATAGCAATTCGATGATCCGCAATCAGTTTAATTAATATCAATCTGAACTCGGATTCAAGCACGATTAACTCTACTCGGAATAAATGGAAACACTTGTGAGTGTGTACATTTCCTGCTGCGAAATGAGCTACAACAGATAAGAATGCATCTCTAGTGTCTCCAGCAGTTAATTAGAGAATATCACCAGTGGAATATTAAGTATTCTCAATGATCTGCTATTCGCTTGTGAGAATGATAGGCAATGGAGTTAAACCAACAATAGCATTCACATTAACAATAATACTAATAAGCTTGTGAAGTCTCAATAGCGATTGAATAGGCTGTTCCTTATCATCCAGTAGCTCTTGGTGAATCGATTGTAGCTACGCCCTCATTTGACTTCATTACTGACTAATCTCCTTGGGATGATATAAATTGACAGAACTTTAAATATCGCAGGCAATAACGCAAATACTAATGCTCCTGGTAGTGTTGTTGGTGCTAATGAGATCATCATCACTAGCAATACTTAGATTATTGCAGGAGTGATAGATAGCTTAATAAACCCCATCGTGGATGTGGAATATCTAGCTGATAATAGCACTTTAAATTCGGATGGGCAGCGTGCTAGTTTACTTGATTCGTTGTTCGCATGTACTTTTGCATTGAGCTCAACTCTTGCTAGGACATAAGCGCAGAAGTTCTTGAGTACCCTTCTGAGTTTCTATCAATACCCGGTGACACATGTTCTAGTCGTTAAATTCATTGATTCTTTGAGCACGCATGCTGCTGGACTTAAAACTAGAATCCCTACCAAAAATGAGCAAAAAGTAATTCACTAAAAAAAGCAAAATATATTTCTTTATTATTGTAAGAAAAAAATATGCTAATGATGGTGATATTTATAAGCAGGAAGGCATCGAGACGAGAAAACAAAAGGAGCAGCTGCTGAACGAGCTCCACAGTATTAGTTTACTATGCTATTATACTACAGAATCCTGCAAGAACGGTGGATTCAAAACAGATTTCCTGTTCAGCCATGGCGACGATGAACTCATCAAAACTCTCCAATCGCTGGATGTTCTTCAAGAGCAGCTACTGATTCAATAGAAGAATCACAATGACGATGAGATTCTCAGCTAGGTTTGTTCCCTTCGTGGTGACGTGCTTGAGATTCTGCAGTTACTCGTGAATCACGAGATAGGCTGTGGTGTGCCTGCGCTAGCGAGTAGCATCTAACATTAGAATGTCAAGTTATCAGGATAGTTCATATAATAGTCTGAGAATTAATATCTTGTTGAAGATATCCCTTAGATTGCACATTTCCAGGAATTCTTTGCGATCATTGCGAACAGTCGATCCTTGGAATTACCATAAGGGTTTTTAGTATCCGCTGAGAGCAATAAGAAGAAGGATAATTATGGGAATAGCGGTGATTTATAGCATGACGATGAGATCATTGAAGAACCTGATTATGGATTGGATGAAGAAGAGGAAGATCATCATCATTTGAAAACTGATACTAACATAGTTAAGAACAGTATCAATGACATATCACAATCATCCAAGGAGATGGCCATTGAAGGACTAGAAGCAGATGGATAAACCAGCAAAAACAACAATAATTCCAGTAATCCTTTGTCTACGCGTAATTCCAATCCCTTGTTTCACAGCACTAACAAACAAATCTAATGGCAACTCAGTCGATCTACATTAATCTCCTTGTAAGTGCTATCGCAAGCATCTCGTAACATTGTGGGGTAGATGATCTTGCTGTATTCAGACTACATCAGCTACGCTTATAAATGCAATCCTTGCTTGAGATTATCATAATTGACTATGTTCTTGATGACTGCATTGGCTTCTTCTCCTTCTGCGAGTAAGATGATTACTGCAGAACTAGCATTCACAGTAAGGGTCTTCAGGGAATACCTTGAACTCATTTTGATGCTTGCAACGAATCCAGCAACACATGCATTGATTGCACAAGAGAAAAGGAAAATCGCTATTAAGGTAATATATTAGGAAAAATTTATTCAGAGATTTTGTCTTTTGGGTTGATTTACAGCAAAAAATCTATGATTATTGTTTGTTTATTAATGCTGACTGTTTGGTTTTGGTTGGTGATTATTATTTTTTAGACACTGCTATTGGAAGATGAATTCGAGAGCGCTTTTATAGCTGTAGCAGAGAGGAATATGTCCTAAGATAGTAATAGCAGCAGCAGTAATACTACTAATGGTTTCTCCTTAGAGAGATTATTACTACTGTTCCAATCTAAGTTATCGAGTTTTACTGTAGAATCAAGTAGTAGCATCTATGCTAGTAACAACAACAATACCCTATCCTCCTCTTAGTCTGCCTTCTTGGAACAGCTTGATAATTGCTAAATCCTATTAAAGTACTTAGTGGACTATTCCAGCGATAAGAGCAAACAATCCACGAAAGAAGAGAAAAACAGTGAATTACCTAGCGAAATCCGAAGCAGCGAACTCTGCATCTAACTAGCTAGCAACCAGATTGAGAGAATTAAAATGCTAGAGAATGCCAGTAGGAATGAGAAGCCATCAGTGCTGCCAATGATGGCTCAGTAGCTTAAATATGTCTGCTAGAATGTTCTTATTGAAGGAAATAATAATAACGAATAATAAGCGCAACAGCAGGGTATTGGCATAGCAGCATAGAATAAGACACGCTTAACTGGGTGGCTTCAAGCAAGGTATGAATTAATGAATAATGTTATCATTCTGGATAGCGATGTAGACAGTACTGCTATTGCAACTGAGTCCTATCCAGATAACAAAGCTGAGATACGAGCATACAATGCGTATGCCTGCATATCAAACTACATGCGATAATGCGACAATAATTCTAAGAACTTCTCAGTTGCAAGGAGTGTTCTGTTTCCTTCATATCAGCAGTATTCCCTGCGATTTGCAATGATCCTACAGAGACTTGTGCTTTCTTCACTAGCATTCACGCAGCAATTTGATCTCAATGAGAATCATCATCATTAATAGCATAGAACGACTGATTCTCTTGTATGCTATGTCATCTATGGTAAGAAGCAAGCCTCCATACCGATGCTTAATCAGCTTGTTCATCTCCATAAAAGTAAGTTGATTACAGTGCTGTGAGAGCATATTATTATAAATAAATATTGATTGATTTGATTATCCCCTCATCAATCATTGTTTTGTTTTGTTTCGATACAAAAGGAAAGATATTCCGCGAGAGCATCCAGAGATATCCTGTAGCTAAGCATGTTCTCGAAACACCTAAACCATTCAGACCTAGACCTATTAACCCTGTTGTCAATAGTAACAATAACAATAACAATAATCCTAATGGCATCAGCAATTCCAATATGAACACGATGTAAGCAGGAGCAGGAGGTAATCCAGCTGCGATTGCTAATGCTTAACTGCAAGCAATGGCTAACTTGCAGTAGGCTTAGAAATAGCAGCAATTTATGCAGGCACAACAACAACAATAACAACCATAACAGATTAACAGCAATATTGTGAATGTCAACAGTGGATAAGGCATGCATAACAGCTAGGTATCTGGGTTGCCATTGCCACCATAACAACAATAACAACAACAACAATTAGATACTGCTAATGGAAATACAATGTTTAGCGTAAATCCAAGTAGATCGATTGCAGGAATCGGGATAAGTAATAATCTTAATGAGAACATAAGTAATAATACCAATATTCCTCCTCTTACTGCTGGAGCTGCTCTTGCCTCTAGTATTGGTGTTGTCCCAATGTTGCCTCCAAATAGCAATAACGGTAATTTTATGCCACCAGCCATGCAACTACCCATACAACCTTCATCGAATTTCCCAATTCCTATTACAGCTGCGACTGCAGGCAACTAGCAGTTCAATAGAGGAGATATTTCTTAAACAGCTTTGTTGTAATAATAACAGTAATCAATCTAATAATAACCTTAATATCCAATCCCAGCAGGGTAACAACAATTATTGCCTTAACATATGAGAGACTAACCCTATGGAAATCGCGATCTGTCTAACTAACCAGGAGCAATCCCTGTTGCATACAATAATACTCCGATGCAACAAGGTGGTGTAGGAGTATTGCCAAATATACCAGCAATGATTCCAAATTAGCAGTAGCTTAGAGACATGATGTAGAATATGGCTCCTCCTCCTCTTAGAGAATTACCAATGCGAGATATGCAGCAATAGCCATTGCGGGATGCTTCTGGTGTGCTTTCACTACAACCTCCATTGTAGTAGATGAATCCATAGGCTTAGCAGGCATAGCAATTTAGAGATGGGCAATTTGTCAGACAACCAGGATAGTTAAGCAGCACCAACACTAATCCTAATACCACGCAGTAGCAGCAGCTACCCTTGTAAGATCAATAATAGCAGATGATGGCGATGCGAAACAATCTGAAACCACCTATGAATACTGGAGTTGGCTAGCAATAACAACAATAATTACCATAGCAGCTCTAATAGAATCAATATTAATTGCAATAGTAACAACAAGGCTAATAATCTTAATAGCAAGTTGTTGGTTCTTAGATCTATCCTTAACCATTAGTAGCTCCTGTATAATAGACATCTTCTTAGCTTCCTCAGCAATCACTGTTACCACCACAATAGCCATAGCAGCAATAACTCCCTCAGCAGCTAGGACAAGTCCATGGATCTAGACAAGCACTCCCATAGAATAATAGCAACAATAATAGTGCAGTTCCTGTGATGAATAGAGATGGAAGAATGCCATAGTAATAGTAACCTCAATATCCGCCAGTCTATCAGCCAAACAACTAATAAGGTAATCATAATCAACCTCAGTAACTCCCTCCATATTACATGTAGCAGTAGCAGCAGTAATAGCAGCATCCATAGAGTTTCATCAATCAGCCACCTCCTTATGGTAAACAATATTCCTTTATTCATTACTAACTATTCCGAACTGAACCTTGTTCTCTTTCTTTGCTAGGCATGAACCCTTAATAGCAGTAACAGTAGCTCCCAATAGGATACAACAATAGAAACATCGCCTAAGGTTACTATGGTGGTCCTCCTCCAAGCTAGTAGTAAGGTGCATATCCATAAGCGAGCTAGATCCCTCCTGGCTCATAAATGGGAGGAGTTGCTGCATACAATAGCAGCAGCATAAAATAGCAATAGCCGTTGCAACCACCTTAGTAGCTTCTACCTTAATAATTGCAATAACCGTAATAATAATAACAATACAGCCAAGGATTGCTTCCTCCACCTCCAGCTATTAATCCGCCACCACCTCCTCCACCTTAGCAGCTACAGTAATAGCAGCCATAGCCTCAGCCAGTATAATAGCCAAGCTCCGGCACGAATAACTTGAGTCTGACTTCTGAAGAGAGACGTGTTTACTAGGAGAAATTAGAAGAGATCAAGTAGCTTCAGAAGAACATGTCTGATCCAAGAATCGCTTTGAGAATCCAGGCAATCTTCACAGAGTATCCGAAACTCAAGAGCATCATCAATAAGATGAAGCAATCATCGCAGTAGCAGCAGTGAAAAATACCTCTGATCAACAGATACAAACTATGACATTACTGGCACATCATCGTCTTGACAGCCTATCTCTCTTTCTATCTGTTATTCATCTATTTATCTCCCCCACAAACAACCACCACCATTCTTCCCCCTTTTTATTTCTTTTTTCTTCCATTCTTGCTTTGATTCTCTCACAAGACAAATATCAAATATCTACCATCAACTAATTTTATTGTTCTCCACCTATTTTTTTCTAATCTTTTAGCATACTTACAACACAATAAATAGCAAATTTTACAATAATAATCAATATCATCCTCGTATCTCCCTTTTCTTCCTCAATCTTCATCTTTTTTGCCTACTGCTGCTTTAAACACAGCTAAACATCTTTCCCTAGCGAGCTTATGATCCACGATAGGCTTTGGATATTCCTTCGTGTTGAGCTCTTTGATCCATCTTTTAATATATTTATGATCTGGATCAAACTTGGACTGTTAGCTTTCAGGGTTGAATATCCTAAAATATGGCTACGCATCTGTTCCTGTTCCAGCTGCCCACTGCCATCCTCCAACATTAGCTGCTAAATCAAAATCCAGCAGTTTCGATGCAAAATATCTCTCCCCCCATTTCCAATCTATCAAGAGATGCTTCGTCAAGAAGCTCGACACGATCATGCGCACTCTGTTATGCATGTATCCCGTTTCATTGAGTTACCTCATGCCAGCATCTACCATGTAATACCCTGTTTTTCCATCGCACCAAGCTTAGAATTCTTTTGGATTATTCCGCCAGATTACTTTGTCATATGCTGGCTTGAAATTATTCGTCGCAGATTCAGGGAACTAATCGAGAATCATCATGTAGAAGTCTCTCCAAATAAGCTCATTCAAGTAGGTATCATTTAAACCTTTTGCTCGTCGCACAAGACTTCTGATTGAAACTGTGCCGAATCGCAAATGCACGCTCATCCGTGTAGTTCCTTCGATCGAAGGGATGTCTCGCGTTTTGTCGTAGTACTTCACTATTTTCTCGTTCAGTTCAATAGGAGGGAAGGCCTGTTTTTAGTAAATACAATGGTTAAAAAGATACCCATTTTTATTTAAGCGATAATCATGGCTTATTTGTTTATTATTAAAACAAATTCTCTCTCCCTCGTGATAGTGTATATTTTACAATTCCAGCTTTCTCAAATCCTATTTCCGCCAGACTCGGTGTGTGCTCAATATCATCTGTGCTAGTTCCACTGAGATTCTTGAAATAATTCCCTTTTATCATCTCCGATGGTGCTGATGCATAATCCGAAGCCTTCAATATCCCTAGCCATTTCTTCGAATACGGTGTGAATACTTTATAAGGAAACCCGTCATCTTTGTTAGTCTCCTCTGCTTCGAATATCACTTGATCCTTATATGTCTTCAGCTCAATATCCTTATTGAACTCTTTCAGTTATTTTTCCACAGATTCGTCTCTCAGTTTCGCTTCAGGTTCATAGTCACGATTTGTGAACACCGCTTAAACATCATATTCATTCAAGATCTGTACAAAAGCTGCATGGACAGTTGAGTGCTTGATTAGAATATGGCATTGATTCGCTCTTAACTCTTCCTGCAAGCGGCAGATGTGCTAATGAAGGAACTCAACTCGAGCATCTTTTTTAGATGTAAGCTATCCAAGAATCGCAGTGTCGAAAATGAACAAAGGCAAGACAGGATATTTGCTTTTTAAAGCAGCATGCAGTCCAGTGTTGTCTTCTATTCGAAGGTCTCTTCTGAACCAGAACACACTCACTTTGGATCTAATAAGTTATTATAAGTTAGGATTGTGAAGTCCAATATTCAAAAGCTTCATTGTGTCTTTTCTATTATATTAATTCTTTCCTGATGAAAATATATTATATTAATATGTTCCCCTCCTCAAGCCATTGAAGCCTTTACAACACACACTCTAAATACAACACTGGTTCTTTAAACTTCTACATAGATTGCTGTTTTTACTTTGGTTCTTTGGGTAGTTTCGATTGCTTGACTGCTCTCTTCGAAGGGGTCTGGACAGCTTCATCCGTTTTAGTTTGCGAATCTTCCTCGAATTCTTCACGCTTGCGCTTCCCACTTAATGGAGCTGGTTCCTTGGAGTACCTACTTGCCATTCAAATTATAATCTTATCACTTGCTTTGATGTAATTGTTTCAATCTAATAACTAACTTTTATATTTTTTGTCTCTCTTTCCTTTGAAACACTAGGGTCTACTAGCTAGACTTATCCAGCCTAACAATGATTGGACAAGCAGTATCACTGATTCTACAATTCCCCAACCTTTCTTCCGGAAGGTTCTTTATTACTCCCAACTAAACGAAATCGTTTATTACCATTTTTTGACAATAATTTTATTACAACCCCTCAATAACTAAAACATTACACATTTGATTAGTCCATCTTTTTTTACAAAACTATTTTTAATTTCAGTTCTGATTAGTATGTAAAATTAACAAATAGGGATACTATTATTGACTCAACATCATTTTATTAATACAATCTCAAACCATAAAGAGCAAACTCTTTCGATATTTGTACATATTATTATTATTATTATTCTTTGATTTCTGAATTAAACACAATATCTATGCAGCACACGGAATCAACCATGAATTTGTTTAGGAAATTATATCTTTTGTATTTTGTTTAATTACTTATTCTTCCCATCTCTCCTTCTCCTCTTTTGTTAATTTCTCTTATGCAATATTTCTTAAGTAAATTCTGCTTGCTTTGAAACCTTATTCTCTCTTGTTCTTTGAAGATCCAAAAAAGAAAGAAACAATTTTATTGTTTTCTTCCTAACAAACTTAACAACTGGATATCTCTCACGTAATATGCAATGAAATGATCTTTTTCTTTTACAATAATCTGTTCTTAAAATGACGAAGTGAAATTCAATAACATACATCCTATCCAATTCAGTGACATACAACTATCTATCCCTCCGTTTTGGAAATAACTTTTAGATACTAGTTCATTGTTATGATGCTATTTAAGCATATTTCATCGTGCGATTGATTTACCGTCAATGCTGTGGATTTTAGTTTTTATCTCTCTATTTGTTTCATGAATCATTTTTGAATTATTAATTCTTCCATTCTTCTCGAAATAAGTATTTAATTGCAAACAAAGATTAATACTTTTTATTCTTGTGGCGCTGAGATACTCTCTCTCCCTCTCGTTCATTGCGTGTTGCCTTACAGGGAATATATTAAATTAATAATATCTCTTTTTTTCAATTAGAATGCTGTGTATCACTCAATCTAAGTGAAAAAAACTGCGCTAGATAAAACACACATACCATTCTAAACATATGGAAACCAATAATTAAATCTATTCTTAACCTCATCAAACAGTCAAACTATTCTAGTAAAAACTCGATCAATACGGATAACAAAAGAAGTATGATGCGCTTAAGCGATTCCTTGGGTCTTCTCAAGACCAATCGAATGACTTGAAGCGACAACAGTTTCGAGAAGTAGGTAAAATATTAGGTGATAGTAAAATACTCTAGGTAATTAATGCAGCAATCTTTAAGGAACCTCGATAATCATCATCACTATAACCATTGACAGAGCATTTACACCGTCCTGATGGATTTACCTCATAAGCTGCTAAATAAGCAACTACTTTGGAATAAGCTAATGACAGGAAAAATAAAATTGTGAATTATTTATTCAGAATACGTCGACCTGCTGGAGCTAGTCTCTCAAGGCTAGCGTAATTCAAGCATGATTACGATACACCATGGAAGCATGCTGGATAGAATAACAACAGTAGCAGTGATAATATGAAGAATAGAATACATAAAACAGATGGGGGGTCATATAGTCCAGAAGCATCATCATCTGATAGTATTGACATAGCTACTAAGATGGCTTAGAGGATGAAGAGATCACCTACAAACTGGAATGCACTCTCAGCGAGAGGAAACATCTTGAGCAGTGCAGAAGGACTGTTGAAGACTGACATAGACAGAGGAATGTCATAAGGGTTCTCGTCAATTGAGACTTAGTATAAATACACATTGGATTAAGCAGAGTAATCATTCTCAGTTGAACCAAGAAAGAAAGAATTATAACTCAAGTATCTACTGAAAAAGGCAGATAAAACCGATGGAGGAAGAGAGGGAGGAGGAGGAGGATGGAGATGCGATGAGAAGATCAAGAAGAAGAAGAGTTTGAATGATGGGAATACTACCAGTAATGATAAATCAAATATAATTTCAGTTTATTCTGCAAAGCCAACAGCATCAAGGATAGGCACTGGTATTCATGATAAGGCACAGAAGAATTCAAAAGATAAGAATACTTCTAGCATATTGTCAATGGTAAATGATCGTTATGCTAGTTTAAACGAGCAAGAGCAGCTGTTGCGTGATGTTTTGATTAGACAAAAGCACAAAGATTTCAAGAAGATTAAAGAACACTAAATGAATAATAAGAATAATAATAATAATAGTCTTATTCATAATAGTAATATTAATAGGCAATAGCCAAGCAAGATTGACAGTAGCAGCAGGAACTCCGCAGAAAGAATGAATATCGTTCTATCAAAGATTCATAATCATCATAGTAGTGTGGATTACAATATTGACAGCCATAAAGCGAAAGAAGTTGAGTAAATTCAGCCATTCCATTAAAGAAGCATTTCCTGCAATAGCAATGTAAATACTACTACTGTTAATAATACAAATGCATTTTCAATAGCAAATACCATGAACAGTTCAAAAACTAAATGCAATATGTCTGTAATCAATCGAAATAGATCTCTTAATCGATCAGCTTATTGTAATACTAGCATGAGTGACTAAAGAAACACCCTCAATGCTTCTTCTTTGAACTCAACGATCTCACCTCCGAAGGGATTGTTACTTCACTAGAATGCAGAGAAATATCCTGTCAAGAAATTTAAGAATCTCTAATGGGAAGAATAAAAGGAGGCTTAGTAGTAGTTATCAGCTGGCTGTGGGAGATTAAACAGCACAGATAAGCTCTCAAGCATGCTGAAATAATAGTTACTTCAATCGGATATCGGGTAATCTTCAAAATAAGGCATTTATGTGCAGCCTTTTTCGATAAAATAAGAAGAGCAGCAATAATAGTAGTTGCAGATTGGTTAGGCGAGTACCACAAACGCAACGACCACAACAACTGCTGCTTAAAATAGTCTTGCTATTTTGAATACCAGCAATATTGCAATAGTTCCTTTCTAGAGAATTCAAGACGATCTAACGAGTAAGGTTAAGAAGAGCAGTAACAACAACAACAACAACAACAACAACCACAACAGTTAAAGTGATAGTAAAGTAAATTATTTGAATAGTATCTCAACAGGGAAGAAGCAACAATATTAATAATAAAATAGTGAGTAATAATATTCTTAATCACGGCAATACCATTGCTACACTGATTGCTCTGATTCAGCTAGACTATCAACACTCGACACTGAAACTCATCTAAACAATAATCGTGAGACAAGTAGATTTCTTAAATCCTGTTCATCTTCACTTCCACAATTTGAATCCATATAATTCTTAGAAAAGCAGCAGGGACAGCTCGTGAAAGATCTAGAATCAATCAAACAAGTCTAAGACCATTAATAGCAAGAGCAAGAACACATTTAATAGATCTAGCAGAAAGAACTTGAGTAATAGCAACGAAGACTACATCGATATGATGTCTCTGCAGGTTCTTGTAGTTCTATGAAACATCATTGGAGTAGTGCCTGCGAAACTGAGAGAATCAAGGAAGTATCTCAGTTTATACGATCAAGCTAATAGCAGTTGAGAAATATCATGGAGTGCTGTTCTGCAAGGACACCGAAAGAAACTAGGAATGTATCACTCCTCAAACACAGTACTTCTTCAGGTAGCTCAGTTAGTAATGATAGTATGAATAACCAAGGAGATTAAGTGGAGACTGAGAGTGCAGAAGGAAAGGAAGTAGTAAATATTATAGCAAGGAGGGTTAAGACTGAAAGCAATAGCAGTGAAGTGTATGATTAGTCACAGAAATAGTACAGCATTCAATAACTAAAAGAACAAATACGATAAACATAATGGAATAGTCATAGTGAAAGTCGATGCATGCGGACTTCATAGCTGAGGAGAAAGCTAAACAAAGAAAGATAGAAAGCAAGACTGTTTATTTTATCGCAGGAAAGGGACATCGATGTGTATGCACATATGCCACCAACTCAGGTGAATATGATATAACATTGAGGAGGAGTAAGATTGTTTGAAAGAAACCAAAGCAAGACATTCTACAATAAACAACATTATTTTTCTAATGAAGAATTTATTTGATTGTATTGTGTTCTTGCAGTCTGTCTTGCAATGAATGTTTGTTTGTTTTGTGTTGAAATAATCAAGAGAGTTCATTTTTGATCTGAACATCATTCGATTGAGGGAAGAGGAGGAGGAGGATAATGATATTGATGAATAAATTCAAAAACTTAATTAAATAATCACATAATTTAAAACGCAGTATTGGTCAAAATATTGGTTAGAAATACATATTCAAACATATTTCGAATAATAGCAGCAGCAACAGCTGGAGCGGCTTCAAATATATGGATACTAAACTCATCTTGGGAGATAACACAGCAACTAAACGTGGCATCAAGTAACCTTAGCAACAACAATAATAACCTCCAATCGATTAATAGTAACGTCTCAGCAGCGAGGAAATTGAGTAGCTTGTGAGATCGTCTCTTTAGCCCAAATCATCAGTATCATCGAATCCAGTGCTGAACACTCGCAACTCAGTCTCAACGGAACATTCAGAGCTGTCATTTTCCTAAGAAGGCATTTATCGATCGTTCTAAGAAACTAAACTACCACCATCTGCGAATATCTCAGCAACTCCATTGACGAATTAGAATCTAGCTACTCTACGGTAGATTCCAAACACTTAGAGAGATAATCCTCCTCCTCCGTAGCTGATGAGTGCACCTATTAATCCCACTTCTGATCAAGTGCCTTCAATGAGCTCCTAGATGTCTCCTTAGTTTTAATCCCCTGCAGGATCTCAGCTGTTTTTATCGAGTGCATAATAGCAAAAGGAACCTTCTTCTTCTTCAGCTAATTAAAGCGATAATAACAACACAAGCAGTAACATCAGTAATCCCTTTGCTAATAGTCTTCTTAGCAACAACAGCAGTAGCAACATTATTGGGTTTAATAATTCTAACAACAATAATAATAATAATACTAGCAATCTCAATAGCTTTCTGATGACAGTGCTTCCAAAGAATAAGAAGAGCAACGAGATAGAAGCAGGAGTAGCTGCATCTTCTCGTTCGCCGTAGAGAAATAGTTTAGTTCTTAACACAAATAATAATATTCTCAATATGATGATGAATGCGAATAACAACAATAACGATAGCCTCGCAAATAGTAAATCCAATAATAATATAAATTACAGCTAACTTCTCAATAACCCTCTCCCTAAAGCAACTGCAGTAGCAACAACAACAACGGCACATTCGTCTTCAATTCTAAGTCCTTCTCGTGTGCGTACACTTACATCTCAATCATCAGGGATATCTCTCGCAGCAAGTTCGAATAAAGTGCGAAGTGCTTCCCCTGGATGGTCTGACAGTACTTCTCCCGCAATTGCAGGGGCTTTAAAAGTTCTAAAAGAAAAATACACTGCTTCTGAAATGAAACTCAAAGAATTCGAGGAATTATGTCAGAAACAGTAAAATGAACTTGCAATCCAGCAATAACGACTCGTTGAACTAGCCAGTCAAAACGAGGCCCAAATGAATTAAAATAACGAAAACATCATCCTCAAGGAATAACTCAAGCAACTCAATGAGAAGAACTCACAATTGCTAACCGAGACAATGTACCTCAAGCGCTGCAATGAACTATTAGAAGCAGAGAAAACGAAGCATTTAGAACACAATGCATTAGACAGAGATGCACTCGATGGGCGATTGTAAGTTCTAACGAAACTAAGAGACGCAGACAGGATGTTAGCTTCGAAATTAGAAAGAGACGTAGAAGAAGCTATGAAAGAGAAATAAATTATTTAAGAGAAACTGCAATAATCGGAGCGAAACGAGAGAGACTTGAAGGAATAACTGAGTGCTATGGAGAATAGAGTCGCGCATGCTGATAATAAGCTAGCAATTGCTAAGCAGGAGATATCAGCTGTCAGGAATAATTATGAACAAGAGAGGAATAGAACGGCGAAGAGTAATTCAATCTCAGCATAAAAGGAACTATTAGCTTAAGTAAACATTAACATAAATGAATAATAGACAGTTTAGTTATTGTGGATTTGATACTAACTGCAGTAAGCGCAAGCAGAGAGTGCAGATGTGAAGAAGGAATTGATGAATGCATAAGGAATGAATGAGTAGCTGCGGAAAGGAATGGAGAAATCAGAGAGATAACTCAAGAAACTAGCTAGAGAGAAGTAAAGTGGGGATTTTATGGAAAAGAAGGGGGGAGGGATAGGTATTGATAAGAATGAGTTAGAGAGAAAGAGTGAGAATATTATGAGATATGCTTGTAAAATTGATAGAATACCTTGATTTTGAAAAGGACATTAACAGATGAATCGCATGGACAATTGAGGATGCTATTAGACGAGATGATCTAGTTAACTTCAAAGGACGGTAGCACAAGGATCAAAGAACATATGCATTTGTTTCAGCAGCGACTCAAGCGTATCGATGATAAGCAAAAAATCAATGGAAGTAGCAGCATCAATAGCAATAGTAGTATGAATAACATCAATGATCATCACGATTAGTTAGCAGCTTCATCTTCTACATCCAGAGCAATGTATTCAAAGCAGCAAAGGAACTAACAGTCTTCAAGTTAATCTGCTACGAAATCAGCGAGACAATCGTAGTCAAAGGATTCCATGTCAAATAAGAAACCAATTCAGAAGAACAGCAGAATTAGCAATTACAGTAACAGCCGCAGCAACAACAGCCAATCAACGTTGCTTTAATCATCCAGAAGCAAAGATCGTTCTGCCAGCAAAACAAAATCATCATCTGGGACGAAGAATAAAGTAATTGTCTCCTCGACTTCAGCTACTTCCACGAAGACCAGTGCTGTGAAGAGAAGCAAATCAAAACGATCAGTGTCGAATGATAGAAGCTAGTAAGCACTTCATTTGGAAGATCTCAATGAGAGTTTACTAAGTAGAAGGAGTGCGCAGAAGAAATCAAGCAGACCAAGTAGTAAATCGAAAGATAAAAAGGAAGATACATCGAGAGATAACTCTCTTGTGATATTGGAGAATCATAATTACATGAATAACAACAATAACAGCAGTGTTGATTATGGCTGCTAAGATGACTCACCTTCGAGAGCATCGGCAAGAGATAGATTAACAAGTAGGAGTTAGAATAGCAAATAGTAGAAATAGTAGGGCTAGTAAATGCAGACCATTGAAAGTAGTGGCTATCCAGATCGTGGTGGTGCATAGTCGTAATTCAAGGGAGCATAATAGTAATAATAAAGTGATGGGAATGTAAATACCCCCGCGACAACGAATACAGCAACAGCAGTACCTACATATTCCTAATCCTACCAATTCCCACCAGCATTTGAGAAGTAACAACAACAACAACAACTAATAATTCTCCTTAATTGGTTTTTCTAATTCTATTTGGTTTTTTTGTAACACTGCAGGATGACTGAAGCTGAGATATCAAACGAGTTGTTTAAATTAGAAAGAGCAATGATCGAAACAAAACGAGAATACAACAATCTGTTATCGGCTAAGCAAAATGAGAAAGGAGAGCAACTCCTGAACTTCGAGGAGATCAAAGCGAGAATCACACAGCTCGCTGCAGACATGCAGAAACAATCTGATTGGTAATTTGTCTTGAAGAAAAGACAAAGAGAAATCATCACTCTCAGCTTCACGAGGCTAGGAACGAATAATAATAACAGCAGTAATATTAATTACAGCTGAAGGGAAAGCAGGAGAGAATATGTCTTTGAAAAAAGAAAGAACAAGATACTTGTGTTCGAATTGAAGATACGAATTTTACACTTTTGCTCTTTTTTACTATATGGACGTGTGTGTATGGCTGTTTGTTGATAGAATAAACATATAAAACTATTATTAAAAATTAGAAAGCACCCTTTTTGTTTTTGAAATTGACCGAATAGTATCTATTTATGAAGGGTTTCTCATAAGCCTTTGCTAAGAATTGCAATCACCTTTTCTTCTTGTATTCTCCTACTTGCAATAATCTCTTTGTTTGTATTTCCTGCAGCAAATCATGGATGTACGCTTCGAGTTTCCCAGGATATATCTCCTGCGGTGAGAAGTAATGTATCTCTCGAATGAAGAGTCTTCGGAGATGGTGGAAATTTAGAAACAAGCCATTTCCTTCTTAGTGAAATTATATCTCAAAATCAACAAAAATCGGATTGAAAGCATGGTCATATTTGTCTAAGAAACTATCACTGCGATTCGTGGTATTCTTCGAATTATTGTTGTTTTAGTATTTCTTCATTCCAAATTGAGTTGTTAGAAGTACTTCTGCGGAGGCTCTTAACTCAGGGGAGAATTACAGCATCTTCTCGAGAAGGAACAGCTCAGCGACATTAGCACTCGGAAACAACTAACTGTAATGGAAATACGGAGAGAACTACAATGCCTGGAGAAACTTGAGAGCGCTCTCTTTGACAATGAATTTACAATCTGATTCTTCGGGAGTACCTAGCAGCTTGATTATCAAATACAGTTAATCCTGTGGGCCGAAAGCTGGCAGTATATGTGATTCTTTAGAATTTCCTTTATCTCCACTGGCAGGAGGATCCTAATCTGGTTTGCTCATTGGATAGCATGATTTGCCTGGAAATAAAGGCCCTCGATGTGGAGTGTTTTAATTGAGTGTCTGCAGGATTTCAGCTAGGACACAACCGAGACTCCACATATCGACTTTGAAATCGTATGATGGGTTGAGTAAGATGATCTCTGGAGCGCGATAGAACCGTGATCCTGTGTTCAAGGACTTGCATTCCATGAAGGATTGCCGAGAGTGCTTGGAGGGAGTTTTACTCTGAGAATATGTCCTGTTTGGGTAAAGGGCAAAGAGTAATATGAAAAATCATAGAAAATCATGGTGAATTATGGGTTTTATTTTGATGGTAATTACTGTGCTTGCGGGAAGGACACATAGGTAGTTGCAAGTGTGAAATCAGCGATTTTCACGTTCAGATACTGATCAACTAAGATATTATTCGGCTTGATGTCTCTGTGGATGACATTCCTCGAGTGAGTGTACGCTAACCCATTCAGCAGCTACTTCAAAATGACATGAACAACCTCATGATTCCATACAAGAAGAGTGGAATATTTGTAGATTAGATCAGCTAGAGTGAATGGGTAGTAATCCAAAACCAGATAGATTGCATTGAAATTGGAGATTGTCTTGTTATGATGAACTTCGAGAATCTGCAGTACATTCTCATGTTCGAGCTATTTCTGAATGTATATCTCTCTAAGCACTCGCTTGCTGTCGACTTCATCTTGTAAAACAGATATTTACTTCACTGCAACGAATCTATCTTCATTCTCGATATCGGAATACTTATAAACCTAAGAATAACCACCACTTCCGAGATTGCATACGTATCGATAGCGGCTGCTAATAGATGATGGCATGAGTGGTTCAGGTTGTTATTGTTCTTGCTAGGTGGGATAGATAGTCTGATTGATTCCTTCGTTAATTGTCTCAAGTTGTCTGAGAAATGAAGATAATTGTTCATTCCTTTCTGGAGGAGAGGATAAACCATGTGTCTATGAGCTTTCTGGAGTCCTAAATTAGCTAGAGGGGATGGAAGGAAGAGCAGTGAGAATATCGCAATGCATAGAGTATTCTATGTAACTTTTCTGAGACTAACCGATGAAGGAGGAGAAGTTATGGTGGTTGTCTAGCTGAGTGGTTTTCAAAGGAGCAGAAGGGGGGATTATCTTATTGGAATGGAAGTTGTCAGATTCGATTTATGAGCTGATCGATGGATTTAACGGATGAGCGATTATTCTCTTGGGAAGATCAGATGGCTGCTCGATGAATGATGGCTATGAAGACTGAGAAAGTGGTAGAGGAGAAAAAGATGGAAGTGTAAGAGGAATGATGTTCTCAATGCAGGAAGATTAAGAATTATGGATTTGTTAGAAGGCTTCTCTGGAAGGGTAGAATGAGGATACAGATGATTAATGAACTTGCTAATACTCTCTTGGATCCTTTTTTAGCTATTGTTATCGGCAATGCATATCAAGCTGCAAGTTATCCCGAGATTGAATGTGATGATACTCATCGCTTTTCCAAGACTCTTTCCCTTCTTCACAGCGAGTAGTTTAATTCCAACTATTCTTGAACTTACTTGAAGTTTGATTGGAATACATATTGCTATTAGGACACATCAGTACTGTGTTCCTCTTGTTAGTTGTATTGAACTAATTCTATTTCTGCATTGTTTTACTTGCACTGCTAGTAATTTCTTGATGTTATTGCTTCCTTGCTTGTTGTTGTCTAATCACCTTCTACTACAGATACTACTCATATGACTGCATTAGCCCACAATCCAACACGAAAACATCTATGCAGTCATCAATTGACTAGCTGAACTACTCCGCATCAAGCCAATCGCTGCGACTACGGATGATCAATCCAAGCTTATTCAATAGTCGGATGGTTTCCTCGTAAGATGGATTCAAAGATTTCCTCTAAACTTTCAGCTGTAGCTTTGTAATAGCACTTTTGAATGCAGCTTTCTGAGAATTAGTCAGCATACTACTGTGCAGCTTGCAAGCATTAGTCTCCAACTTCTTCTAGGACTATTGGTTCGATGAAGACACTAGATGATGTTCTCCAGGCATAGCAATAGATTATGTTAAGGAACTTAACTGGCAAGATGCTTGCATGTGACAATATCCTTAATTTGACTAAAATGCTTCTTCTTCTTCCATTCTACTCGAAGATTCCTATTGCATATCAATTTATAGCTACTTAGCATCTGGCTCGATACTAGTATGATTCCCTTTCTGAAGCATGTTTATGTCTGATTTCCTGGAGTTAATTAATCCGCGCATACAATCTCCTCTTAATTTCTCTAGCTAATTGTTGTTTCTCTGATTTTTGTTTTCTCTCTCTTTTGAGTTGTGGTTTTCCTGAAACACACTCTTTTTTTTGGGTTTATGATCAAAAAGCAAAAAATCAAAATCTATCTGATCGCACTGAATTCAACTCCGCCAAATATCCTAGTCTAATATTAAATAGCATCCAGTTTAAAAGTTGTCCATTGAACGTAAACAAACGAAAAATCTTGTTGATTAATATCAACTGTACATTTGGTTGCTTTAATCATCTCACTCGAAAATATCAGCAAAAGTAAGGATAAATGAAATTACAAAGCAGAACTGCCCAAAGCAAGCAAAGAATTCATTTCAAGATTGAAAATATTCATAATTCACTTAGGAAGGGAAAGAACAAAAGAAAATACTTAGTCCCTCTCCCTGTGTTATCTACGCAATATCTATTTTCAAGCTTATTTGTGATATCTTGGTTTGTGCACTATTCCTCTCAGAATCCTAGAAAAATCGATGTAAAAATATCCTTTTCTCTTTATTAGTTTTTAATCAGAAGAATCCTTTTGGATCTGCTGATCTTCAAACTTTTGAGAATCAAGTGAAAAAAAGATTCGATATACGTCATTGCCTATTCCATCACACTCAACGAAAGTTCTGCTTATTTCATGGCAGATAATCCATCAGAACAGTCTCTCTAACTAGCTGAGAAAACAAAGCAGTAAAATGTTGGGGAAGAAGATCTGTCTCAGATGACTTATTAGCAGTAGCAGCTGATTTCTAATATGTTTCTCTAAATCAAGTTGATATCGTTGAGTTTGTAGAGTAACATCGAAGGTATTCATGATAATAATCTCAGCTAAAATGAACAGAAATAAAATTAAACTAGCTCCATGTCGGCAGACTAGGATATGACTTTCTCTCTGAGTGCAGTTCTTTAACCAAATGATAAGATTACTCAAAGCTAATAAAGTAAAACATTAGACTCAATGATCTCTCAGCTTAATACACCTCATCTTACTGCGATGGCAGCGCCAATCACACTTCCTTCCTCGAGGCTATTCAAGTTACAACATCCAAAAAGTCAAATTAATAGTCTACTCTTGCTTCAATTGAAAACTCCCTTGAAATCATCCAAACTCATCATTTCTTTGCATTTGCATCACTTTCAGCCCATTCCACATCCTTCCTCAGTTGTTGTGATAGCTAACTGCATATTGAATGGGAATTCCATAGCCTCTCTGCCACTTTCAGAGAACCTCCCGCTTGTGAATATGAACGATCAGATAATCGCTCACTGCCTTACAAGCATCACTGTACTCAATCAAGAAACAACAAACATCAAATCTATTTTCAATGACGCGATGATGGTGAAGGAAAGAAGTGATGATAAAATGAAGAAAGACATAATGAAGGGCAAGGCTATTAGCAGTGATCACAAGAATAAAAAGAATTATGACAATCATTTTAGCATTCTTACTTCTAAATTTTACAGTAAAATAATTTCAATTTACATAACTTTTTGGTAAAACAAATAGCCAATTGTTTTTTTCTTTTCCTATTTGTCTACTGCTCCCCTCATAGAATCATTAAGCGGTGAGAATGTGTACCATTGTAGGGTGTAGTAATCCTAACAAGACAAATCTAATACCTGCTTGTTCTCTGGTGAGGGTCGAATTTTACATATCACCCCAGAACTAGGAGAAATCGAAGTGATTAACGTGGAAAACACCATTGGTGTGATGAGTTATCAATCTATTGTGCGCATTGATGATTTATGGCTTGCAATCACAGCAGGCGTGTCACTTTCCAATCCTAAACATTAGAATAGTGTTAATAATAACTTTTAATAGTAACAGGATGCATCGCAGGTTTAGTAGTTTTCTCAAAGAGGCTTGATAAGTTCTTAGGCGTGGTTGTATTCCCCACAACGGAGACAACTTAAACCATTGGCACCTCTTATTTCCCCTAGATTCTACCACTCATCGGTGGTGTTTCGGAATCAGCTAATCGTGACTGCTGGGAAGTAAGGCTTTAGCAACAAAATCACATTTCTGTTGATTTGTTCTTATTTTTAGGATCCTTATCTGTGTATCTTATCTCTTGTTTTAATATTTAGGAGTTATGGCTGCGAGGGCGATACTAGAGGTGTGCTATCTAGCTGCGAGAGATTACCAACTCTTGACTGTAAATGGACATTCATGGGAGAATTAGTTAAACCGCGCTTTGGACATTCTTCTATTGTCTTCAATGATAGGTTGTTCGTGTTTGGAGGGATTATTAGTTTGAGCTAGGATTACAATCGTGATGGTAGTATCATAAGTATTGAGGAGTGGAATGAATAACAATAATTATGGAAGGAATATGCTGTGGTAAATGAAAAATAAAGTTACTAGAATAAAAGAATTGTCAGTGATTGTAGACTGTTAAGTGAATTGTTTTAGACTGCCGATGGGTTTAGCAGATAAGGAGGAGGGAATCTACTAATATTTTAGAATGACCTGCAAGAAATTGAAGAAGATTAGCATTGTCTGCGATTAACTACGTTGAACCTTGAGGATAAGCAAGGTAGAGATCTGGGAATGGTAGAAGTATTCAGAAATTAAGTTGAGCAAAAAGAAATATGTATCGAAGACAGAAGAAAGATTAGCACATTAAACAAGCTATCAGAACAACTTCCATTATTCCATAAACGGTATATTTTCACGAAATCACTGCTAAATGAAGATCGCATTGATGTATATTCGATGTACTTGAGCAACTCCAACAACAATAGCAATAGCACTGCCAGGGCCTGCAAGTTAGCTATGTCCATTGCTTGCGACAACCTCTAGCGATATGCTAGCGAACGAAATCTCACAAATTCACTGCTTCCATCTAAAGCAACAACTAATTAAGGCGATAATTAAAGGAAGACAGATTAACCTGCCATTTTCTTAAGACTTCAAGACAATCAATATTTGTAAATTATCGAAATGCAACATATTACAGATATAGCGATTAAACAACACATTCTGTTCTCAGTCGAGTTTCCTGATAAAAGAAGATTTCTCTTTCTTACCCATGTCGTCGAAATGAACAATGGACAGATATTTGTGGTGGCCTCAAATCAAGGAAAAGAACATAAGGAGCATAATGAAAATAACTGCTACATATACATTCCTTTAGAGAACAGGTTGGAATTGCTGCCTGGATTGCCTTTTTGTCTTTCCAAAAACCAATACGTTGTGTATTTCTGTGAAGAACTGGGATTGCTGTATGTAATTTTAAATCCTGTAAACTAATAGTATTGCTTTTGGTATGATGCGATCTTTGCCAAATGGAGGAGGATCAACTTGGAAAGCATAGAACGAGAAGAGGAAGAAAATGAGTGGAATGAATTCAAGAGTTTTAATCCAGATGAAATGTCAGTTAGTTTAATCGATCAGAGTGGCTTTATGGTGTCTCTTGAAATAGCGCACAAAGAGAGAGTAATAGCTGTGAACATTATTGATCTTAAACATGCAACGATCGATATTCATAGAACAGTGAAATCAACAGAATTATCGTTGCTTCATCGAGAAGATCAAGGAGAAGAAAAAGAAGAAACACTCTTTGCTCTCAGTCCATCCCTGCTGCTTCGAAAGAAGAACGGCTTTCTAACTCCAGAGAATCATAATAGTAATTAATACCCTCATCTTGATAGAATGACTGTATTTTCTTATTCTTCCTCCCTTGCTGATCTCTCAGCGATTGAATATGTGGTATTCATGAGGTAATCTGCTTTCGAATATTCCCTTCTGCGCTTCATTCCAGTAACTAGCCAGTTCAGTGTTATGAAATGTTAGCCGTAAAGTAATCTTTCTAGATTATTCTTCAACGACTGTGCATGCGCTGAGATCAAGTATTTAGGAGTGTTATTAACTGGTGGGAGTCACAAAGAAGCAGCTGTTAAGTTTTGTAGGATTTGGAGAGCATATTCTAAAGACAGCAACAACAGCAGCAACGCAAATACGCTGAATCCCTTTGAACATGTGAGTGATATGCTTACTCGAAGAATGCAGCATTCCTTAGTGCACTTTCGAAATAGATTCTATGCGATTGGAGGAGCAGAGAGTGTGGTATCAAAGAGTACTCTTAAATCTGTTGAGTCGTTTGACCTAGCTAGTGGCACCTGGAGATAAGAACCAAATATGCTTCTTGGTCGGAAATCATTTGGTTACTGTTCCATCCGAGACGATTACATCCTTGTAGCTGGGGGAATCACAGAAGAACAATACCATTGCTCTCCTTGCTTGACTGATTCGATTGAAGTATTTGATGGCAAGGAATGGAAGAGATTACGAACTAAATTGAATTCCCCCTTGGAAGGCTTACGAGCAGTATTGTTGCCTTCTTCAAGAGAAATTGTGTTTGTAGGAGGCAAAAAAGATAGAGCGAGGAAAGAAATCACATTGCTAGAGGATTTCACAGTCGAGAAAGAGGAAATAGAGAAAGGGTAGAGTACTGCAGATAAGGATCAGAGAGGAGATTTCAAGACTGAAGTTATTGATGAGCTTGAGACATATACATCGAGTTGTCATGTAGTGCAGGCAGGCTATGATCTGTTCGTCTTAGGAGGAAATACTCTGAATTAGGTCTAGCAATTGAATCTCATGATGCCAGGCTCAACAAAGAAGAAATGTATTATGGTTTATGATATGAAAAAATATGAATTCTTACTGATAAATGGTTTATTTTGGATTTTTACAGATGGCAACAGCAGTAGTACAAGTCACATTGTCTCAATTAATGCGACTAATTTTAATTGGTAGAATCATAGGGATTCTGTTTTGAAAGGATATTCTGAATTGATGAAGATTCCAAATGACTTGAGCCACTACGGAGGGACTTAGATTAACTCCTAAAGCACTGTCATTTCTAAACAACAACAATCCAGATAACTCTAGCTTACATAGAAGAGTGTAAGTCAAGGAGAAATTGATTATCAATGTAATAGTAAGGAGTTCAATAGGTATTCATCGATTGTTAGTTTCAGCAATGGTAACAGCATAGTTTCCGGAGGGATAAAGATAAATAAGCAGCAATAGCAATTGCCAGTTAAGGATGTCCTCCGGTTTGATAAAAAGACAAACAGATTAGTAAAGTTAGGAGAAATGGCTACTCCAAGATTTGGGCATGCGTCTATGCTTCTCTCAGACGATTCCCTACTGCTCGCTGGTGGATGGTAATTATTTTTAATTTCAACATTCTCAAGGGGATTTCCTAAATGAAAAATTTCAGTGCATTTTCATTTTCACTGCTGGATTTCCTCAGAAACAGCCTTTGAACTAATTATATTGGTAAAGGTAATGCTATTTCCAAGCATAACCTTTTTCCTCATCATAGACGCCGATGAAAATAGGTAGAGTTTTTCCCTATGAAAAATACAATTTTTGTATGAAACCAATCAGCTAACAATAATTGCTGTAAAAAAGGGGATGCAATCAATAATTCAGGTTCATCATCAGCCTTTTGAGGGAGTTAATTAATGAACGAATGGATGGGAAATCAAGAGGAATTTGAAAAGTAAGACTGCTTCACAGGTTAACAAGGTGGATAGAATACCCAAATCCCTCTCGATATTTAAATTTTTTCTAGTGAAATAATCCCCATAAAACCCTGTAGCTTTGTAGTTTTGAGAGATGTAATGTCATTGCCAGAGATATATTTTAAATATCCTTTGCCTCTCTCTCTCTCTTTGTTTGGTTTCATTTTTCTTCAATTACTCAGTGTAAAAAAATGTTAAAAGATTTCTTTCAAAAATACAAACAAAAGCATTACGTTTTACAATAAATCTTCCCTCTGAAGCAGTCTGATGATTTTAAAAATTAATTGAAAAGAATCAGGTAATTCCTGTATTTAGTTTGATCAAGTCAATTTGTATGTTATTAACTTTTTGGACACAAACAAATACAGAATATTTTTTGAAATGATGTTCCGATTTGTGTGTGTCCACTTTTGGTAGTGAGTACAACAACTAACTCAATTTTGGGCGGATTAGGTCTTCAGATGGAAAAGCTGTCAAAACCTGTGAGATCTTCAACTTCAAAGATAACTCTTCCAGACTAACAGACAGCATGCACTTCCCTCGCGCTTCCTTTTAGATTGTCCAATCTTCATATGGTGTAAGCTCGTTTATTCGATTAATTAATCAGGGGGAGGAGGGGAGGAGGGGGAGGTTTCTAGGTTTTTTCAAAATGAATATATTGCTCCCCAGAGTGCCTTTTCCAATAAAAAAAATAACTCGGAACCTATCTTACAGCTTACAGAATCTATTAATTATTGTTGAAACTCAAGGCAGACAAAAGACGCTGCTTGCAATTTTCTTTCCATCTTCTCAATTTTTTTAGCTACTCCAAATTTTAACCAACACTTTTAATTAGATATTCGCTCTTGGCGGGGGTAGCCAACAACTCGAAAGATACAACATTCTAGCAGACCAATGGAAAATCTCAGTTATTACCTTAAAAACCTTTATAAACGGTGGAATTGGAGACTGGATATCTCCCTGTGAATTCATCATTCTGGGGAGCAATCTAATGGCAGTAGAGTTGATTGATTTCGCTGCTCAAAGAACGTTTCCTTTGAGACCATCTGGATATGGATAGAATAGATCAGTACCACTGAAACCTTTTGCGTTGAAAGCAGATCAACAAGGAGCTCATGGGATTGTCCTAGGAACGATTGAAGGAGATAATGAAAAGACTCAACGGATTAGATGGGAAATTACTAGAGTTAGAAACCCAGAGAATGAGAGATAATTTGAGATAAGGTTTCATGAGGACATTGAGCTTGAAATGAGCATAAAAACTCCTTGAGAACCCTTCTTTTTGGCAATCATTTCGTTTGAAGTGGAAAAACGTAAGTATTTCAATTGTTTGAGTGAAGAAGAGCGAAATAAAAATATCATGAAAAAGAATTCAATAATTTCGAATACATATGGAAGTTCAAGTATATGATAAAACAAGATAAGTAAAAATAAGTTAATAGTTAATTATGGAGGATGATGGATTGTTGGTTCTATTGATGTATTGTTAAGTGTGTGTGCGCGTGTGTGGGCGGATCTATTAATGATGTTTCAACTTTGTGATATTATGAATAATGTCTTCAAGAGAGAATACGGCCACTGATTTATTGTTTCTTGTGATGCAAAGTGGCCCTTCATGATGGTTAGAAGGGTGCAAAGAAATGGTCTTCTGAATGCAACTCCTCTATGTCTGAGAAGAAATTACTGTTCACCAATGTGTGTCTGGAGAGAATTCCATGGTGAAAGTTGTAGTCTTGGGAAGGGAGTTATTCTTGAGGTGGTTATGCGTGTTGCTAGGAGATCTTATTGTTGTTGTTGCTTGTAAAATAAGTATCAGAGTTATTATGGAATCCTTGTATGTCAGTGTCTTCAAAGACATTAGTATTGTTGTTGAATTGGAATTTGGCATCTTCTCTAGTGCAAAGTAGCTCATCTGCTTAATCCTCTTCTGAGTTTCTTCTTTTTCTTGAAGCGACAATATTTGGATTGGATTTCGCATTTATAGCAAACATATCATTGAATTCATCATCTTCTTCAGCACCTTTGAGCGTAGAATCTAAGAGGAAATCGGCTATTTCTAATTCAGCACGTTGCTGCTCACTTGATGAGCTGAACAGTAGCTGATGGGTTGGTTCCAGTGGGGAGAGTTTCTGACTGGTCTCAAATTTCGAGGCAATTGTTGAGGGAGTGGATGCTTGCATCTATGACAAACTTTCAGATCTGCCTTTTACGAGTAATCCTTTAGTTTGGATCAGCTGCTAACTTTGATGGTTACTTGGGATGATGGTTAACGAAGTGCTGTTAGGACCAAGAGGATTGCTACTGTCGCTGTTGCTTTGAGCAGTCAGCTAGCAGTTGTCATTTAGCTTACAAGTTTCAGGAAAATTGGGACCAAACTAAGATGCTGGATTAATCCTAGGGGCGTGTTAATGCAAAGACTATTTCTAAGGATGCTGTGCTTGCTAGTGTTATTGCTAGGATTAGACATGCTATTGGAGTTGATAATTGTATTATTATTATTATTATCCTTATTGTTGATGCATGAGGCGCTGCTATTATTGAAGTCTGAGCTATTACTGGTGAATTTGTTGTTGAGGATCATCAACTGGATACATTCCATCTGAAATAGATTACAAAAAAGACAACAAAATTAAGAAAAAGATAGGAATTTGTATGGGAAATTAACTGGATTGCTTTAGGGGAAAAAAAGGATTTATTATTTCATCGAAATCGGATGAAAAAATAAGAATAGAAAGGAAGTTTTGATGAATTGTATGTATGTGTGTGCTCTTACAAGGATGAGATTTGAATGCTTAGTCAGTCCCCCCAACCCAAGAGTGGGCCTTGTTGAAAACTGGAAGAGAAGGATGAGAAGGAGAAGGTGATTGAAGATGATCGCTGAAGTCTCTTGTGATAGGAGGAACTTATGCTTATGCTAAGGCAGAGACGCTGTTTGCTCTGCTCTTGGTCAGAGATAGGAAAGGAGGAGAATTCACTTGAAGAGACGAAGAATTCGAAGAGGTAGCTGCTTTGGGACGGATATTGGTGATAGGTTGTTGTTGCTGGCTAAGATTCTCAGAACTTGGAATTCTAGCATAATAAGAATTAGCTGGAGAGGCTTATGGAGGAAAAAGAGACTAGCGATTTATGTGATACTGATTTGTTTCTCCATATTAAGTCATAGGCTGAATTTGTTGTTGTTGTTACTATTATTGTTGTCGAAGAAGCTACTGTTACTGATGATATTGTTATTATGAGAATTGTTACTGATACTAAGATCGATGCTGCTATTGTAGCTATTAGAGTTATTGCTATTCTTGCCAGTGTTATTACCATTACTGAGGGTTTCTATGTTACTCTTGAGACTGAAGCATCTGATTCTAATAAGTCTACGGCATTGAAGATTGTTAGATCAAACGAGGAGGATGTGGATGAATAGAACAAGAGGAAGAAGGATGAGAATGAACACATTATGGTTGTTGCTGTTAGACAGTTGCTGGTAGCATATTTCCCATAGCCTTATGATGATGAGAGGGAGGATATGGAGGCACTTGAGCAGCTAGCTAGGCTTATGTTGGAGGAGGTAGTCTCAACTATATCAGCTATCCATTATTCCTACGATTCTTATCCTTTGGAGAGATTTATTCAGGGAATGGTCTCAATCCAGGTGAAGAGAGAGGAGCTAACTGTAATTTTTACTGACCTCGAGAAGGTTATCCTTATTGATCTGAGCTGAGTTACTGTTGAAGAGTAATTGGCAGCTGCTTTTCTTCAGCTAGATCCTTCAATCGTTCAACTGTTCGAGTGTTATTGGTTGTTTTTGAATTGTTGGTGGCTTTACCATCCCTCAACTTCTGCTGCTTCTGCGCAATCATTCTCTTCAGAAGAGTCAGCTTAGATGGAGCTGGTTTAGAAGACATCTAAGCCTTCACCTTCAAGCAGCTCCTAGTTTTGAGTTTGACAGTGAAAACCTACCGCTTCTTGATAGGACAACAGTTGGAAGTGTTGATATGGTCGGCTTAGAGCAGCTGCTTCATAGTGAAGTGTTGTTTGTAATTGATTTTTGTTACCTGTGTGTCTTAGTTCTTAGGGATCTGGATTGTTTGTCAGTTTGTTTGTTGGGTGTTTCTCTCAGCTTTGTTGTAATTATTTGGAGGAGGGGAAGAGAGTGCTTTGTTGTTTTTATTTATTTCTTAATTTTTATTGAAGAAGAAGTGTTTGCTTGCTTCTTTTTGAGCTTTTGAACTTGAACGAGAGAGAAAGAGAGAGAGATCAATGCTCTTACTTATTTATGAATTTCTATGTTGTTTCTCTCTCTTTCTTTCTCTGTTTCCCCACCCATCTAAGCTAATTCCCTCTCTCTCATCTCCAAATCAATCAACTCTTGCAATTTTCCTATTTTTCTCCTCTTACTCTCGTTTAAAGACACTCCCTCCCTCCCACAAATAGCAATATTTATTTCCAGTGTGTTTAATCTTATTTTTCAACAATTCCTCTATTTATCATTTCAGTGTAATCTATTTTAGGTTCACGTTTCTTGTTGTTTTGTTTTACGCTCAGCCATTTAGAGTTGATTAATAATGAGCTAAAATCATATAATTCACCTTTGCTTTTGGATCTTTTTCCTTTTGTTAGATGCTAATTATTCCATCCAACGAACTAGTAGCTGTTGTTTTAGCAGAAAATATGGCTAGAAGCCCACATCCACTCTGCTTTAGAGATCATCACCCCATCCAAAAATCCAGTCAATTTCTTTTTGTTTTTTTCTAAGAAGATAACAAATATGTTGTAGCTCCAAATGAGCTTGTTCTATGCACATGTTCATAGCAATTATATTGTGCATGTTTATTTGTTCTTTTTGATATTTGAAGTCAATTTCACTCTCTTGTTCAGTTCCTCTTTACTCCTTCCAGGTAATCTCCAAAATAAATCCCTTTGTTTCTATCGGGGACACTCCAGATTACTTACCTTTCAAATTATTTGAAGCCTTCCTTTTTAATTAATTTATTGCTTCCTTTTTCCTTAATGTTACGTCGAGATTTGGAGTTGCTAGCTCTCTTGTGATGCGAGGTTAGCCAAAGAATACTAACAGATGTTCACAAGATCAAATACTATTTATTTATCTAAGGCACTGACTTTGAAAGAAAAAGGAAGTTGACAAAGCTAACAAAATCACAGAAAATTACTTTTTCTATGATAATTTAGAAATGATTTTCAAATTATCTTAGGAGATCTATTCAAATACACAGTGTAGTAAACAGCGATGAAAAGTCCTTAGAAGGAGGAGGTGCATATTTGAATTTAATTGTCCCTAAGAGTGTCTCTCTCGTGTTTGTTTGCGTAACTCACTTGAGTAGAACGAAGTAATTGGCTTGATTTTAAGCTAGGTTATGGTTTGGGAGCAGATATTTTCAAGATAGTCAGTGCTAATGGGGGAAAGAGGGGGGGGGGGGGGGGGGGGGGGGTTTTTA
>Ga0302271_10000275_pt1 | contig 48395 bp, 24 predicted proteins | sample III_Bog_N1_1_FD_198767 | JGI IMG/M metagenome (GOLD analysis project Ga0302271, IMG submission 198767) | Peat permafrost microbial communities from Stordalen Mire near Abisko, Sweden - III_Bog_N1_1 | ecosystem: Environmental > Terrestrial > Soil > Wetlands > Peat | place: Sweden: Abisko...
CGACAAAATGCCTTCTCTCGTTTATCCCAGTAGACGAAATGACGAAGATCAAGAGCATTGGAAACTTCATCAGGGAATATATCCTTGATCGCAAAATATGATTTGAATAGATTAATTCTAAAATAAGGATTAAAATGCTTCCCCGAATCTATTTTTTCTGCAAAAACATAAAATGATTTTTTGTATTCGCGCAAAACACTACGCGCTTCTCAGAATTAAATTTAGTGAAAACAATGATTTATGTCAGAAAGTATTAGAGCTCTTGTTACGTACTTGCGTTAATAAGCTAGCTCTCTTAAGAAAACACAAATTAAAACATAAAATAAAAAACGGAGGGAAACATCAGACTCTCTCTTTCTTTGTGAAAGCGAATTAAAAAAAACAAAAAAAAATAGTGAGAAAACAAACATTTGTTGAATAGTCAAACTTTTACTTCAACAAAGAACACAAATGGGTAAACAAAGGCTATTTTCTCAATATTCTTCTTCTTTTATTTCTTAATCGAATACAATAAATTACCGTTGTATTCAATTTGGCAATTTTTGTTTAATGAACAGTAGACGCAGCGAACTGTAAGACAAAAGATCATTTTTAATTGCATCAGAGCAATTATTAACCATCACATCATATATTTGATGATATTTTTGAACCCAGCTATTCCTAGACGCTTCAGATTGCATGAAGAACTTGATCACGGAGAAAAGGCCGTCGGTGATGGATCTGTCTCTTATGGGCTTTAAAATGGTATCAGTTTCTAAAATAATCTCAAATTACAATCTTTTTATTTGATTTCCTAAACACAAATAACTTGCAGGTGAAGATATGACTCTGACAAACTGGTTTGGGACTATTATCGGACCTTATGGAGTAAGAGATATTATTAGCTTGATGGTTTAAAAGTGGATTTTCAAAAATGAAAAATACTATCGTTTTATGTTTCTTAGACAGCCTTTGATGGAAGGATTTACTCTCTTAATATCGTATGTGGGCCATCATACCCAAACGTCGCTCCTGAAATCAAGTTCTTGACAAAAATTAACCTCAGTTGCGTTGATGAAAATACAGGAAAAGTAAATAAAAGAAACTGCTAATTTTAATTCCGTCACAACTTTTTGCTGCTGATATATTAATTATGCTGTTTTTATCTTCAAAAAAATCTAAAAGATTGACATCAATAAGTTCCCGATTCTGAAGAACTGGAAGTCTGCATACACAATTGAGAACATCTTAACAGGGTTCAAAAATGAAATGAATCAGAATGCAAATAAGAAACTCAAACAACCTGCAGAAAACTCAACTTACTGAGAGAGAGATATTATTTGTATTCCTAAACGTATGCAAGATAAATAACTATTTTACTTTAATCAGGTTTTGGTCTATTTTTAGATTATAATATCAGGATTATTAATGGATTATTTTTGTTGAAGAATCCCTCCTTTTATTGTTTCTCTTGCTAAACATACTGGAAGTACCATTTGTACCAATGAATGTGTCCATTAGAAATTAATGTCAAGATATAGTACCTTGTTTAGTTCTTTATTTATCTCCTTTCAAACTCAGTCTTAGCTTGAATTCCTTGCTTATCCAAATTGCATTCCTTAAATCATATTGCATTCTTCCTCTTTTCCTTCTTCTCTTAGGCACTTCCCTTCATTCTTCCTCCAAATTCTCTTGTAAAGATTGCTGTTTAAATAATTATTTTTGGTATTTCCTTTCCTCTAAATGTTGAAACTGCTATTACGAATTCTTCTATTATTCTGAGTCAAAGCTCCACTTGTAATAAATCGTTTCTCTCCGATTATTTTCATGTCTTCAGCCTTTTTCGATCAACAAATCAATTATTTTTTTATTGAAATCTTTAGTTCTGAGAAAATAATCCTAAATAAATGAATATTCCTACTCTTTGATGATCTCTGCAGACATCTTCATATGTCTTAAAGTCGCTAAATTAATCAATATCAATCGATTTTGATAACAGCTAACATGATACGTGTTCTGATTTTGTCCTCCTTGGATGATTAAAACTTCCTTAGAAAGTTTTATCTAATGATGTTGAAGCAGATTCCTTGTTAATTGATTAGTTTCCTCCATTTTTTAATGATAGGGATTATCTTAAATATGGTTGGCTTTGGTATTGTGTTACAACAGAGTTGTTGTAGTTATTACCCCTCTTTGCCAAAGATAACTTACTTCCAATGAAATTAATTTATGATTTGCTATCCATTGTTGTCTGCTCTTCCTTTGATTTTATACCAAAAGAAGAAATATCGTTAACATCCGTAAAGCAATTGCTAGACATCTTCTTTGGATTTTCTAGGACATAACGGTTTTCTTGTAAGATCGATTTTCTTCTTTTTAAAGTAGTTTATTCCATTTTTGGTTCATATTATTTCTAACCTTCTCCTTCTTGTATTGGATATGGCTAACTCTCAAATAAGAAGCTTCTAGTTGGGTTTCCTTCTTTTTTCCCTTGTGATTCACAATAACTACTAAAACTACTACTAGTTCTACTTTCTGATCCTTTAGAATTCAATCCTTCTTATTTTTTCGGTTGAAACAATAAAAACTTCGATATCCTTTAGAGTTCTTGTGTTGCTTAGTTGCAAGCATTTAAGCTTTTCCATTGCATCTAAGGATGCAAGAACACTCTAATTTACGCTTGGGTTAGTTTCCTATTGCCATTTGTATCCTCTAGTTAATCATTTCTTTCTTGTTTTTGCTCTTTTCTCACTTTTAAACTCATATTTTACCATCCATTTTCTTATTAAAAACTGTTCAAAATCATTGCAGCCTTAACTATTTCATTTTCCTATTCCACAAGATTTGTCTTTTAGCCTAAACGAGGGTTTATTTTCAGCGTGCTGATGGAGTTGTTATCAACTTGAAAAAAATACTTATTTCGTTTAGCATTCGCTGAAAAGCCCACATGTATAAATCTCTTTTGATTGTCTTATCCGTGATCTCTTGTTTCTGCATCAAAACTTCTATTATTTTGATTTGGTTTGCTTGCCATTTATTCTTCCTATTCCAATTTCTTTTAAAGTGATCTAATGAAACCATATGAATTCTCTTGAGAACTTTACAGCAAATCTTTGCTCAAAACACTCTTGCAGTTTTGATGATTAGCTTAACATTCCTCAATAGCATGCCTGATGAAGTTATTTAAGATTTGTATTGTTTCTGGGTATTTCTATTAAATTGTGAATTAAGTTGCAAACATTGCTTCACTAGCAATAACCAATGGCCCGTGCTTTCCATCAGCAAGCACGAAGAATTTAATTCTCTAGTTATTTGTCCAAATGAACGGATGCGCGTCCCAAGAGTTTTTCTTCGAAACAACGAATTACTTTGGAATTCCTTGAAACGACCAATGATTTAAGAACTCCTTTTTAATGATACAGTCCGATTCACTTCCATAACTGCGAGAATCAAGAGCTCTCTCGTTGGTAGAATATTTTTAAACAGCTTTGAGCACACATTTTGAGATTTAGTTTGTTTGATTTTCAGCTCCTGAGGCTTTGCTAAAATGCAATCCACAATTACCAGTTGGCATCCATTCGCCAGTTTTCTGATTTAACCCTAGAATATCACCAGTTGCATTGTCTATGCATAGATCGTTTGACAAGATATTATTGTGCTTTTTGGCTTGATATTCACTCAAGAATTTGCTTAGATTGTTTCCATCTTTTTCATTATTCAATACTCGAAAGTTCTACAAAAATAATAACAGTTTACCAGAGACTTATCTCTTAGTAATTGAACTTAGTTTATGTTTTACTTGTTTGAAATTAGTTGCTCCTAGAAAAACAATGGCTTGAAACCCAAAGGAGCTGGCGAAAAGCAGCTTTTTCACACGCAAACACATTCGAATCAACACCATCATCTTACGAAAAAAGGACAAATAACATTTAAAGTCAAAGAAAAGTGATTTCTGCTCCATAAAGATTCATAAAAGAGTTGCAGAATAATCTCAAAATAGTTTGGAATTTAAGACCATAGTAGACTTTAACATAAACTATTCTTCCAACCTTTTCCGCTGATGGTGACCATGGTCTTAAGTTGGCTTCTCCAGAAATCAGCACAGCATCGATGAGATCAAATTGTTCTGCACTTTCTTTTCGCATATAAATTGAATTGATTTCATAAAGGAAATCATCGAGACTATTGCGATCTCTAATGAACAATTCAGGACTTTCGTTCATTTGGATTTGAAACTAGCTCAACGCCTAAAAACAGAAACAATTGATTTAGTAATGTCTCCCAAAAAGAAAAGATAAGAGTAGAGATACTTTTGAGATAGCCAAATCGAAGCTGAAAAAGAGTTCTTTGCCTTCTCTCGTACAGGAGTATCCATTGACTATCAGTAGTTTCATAGAAAAAGAGGTAGAATACTACACAGAATTCACATATTTTGATTAATTTAGAGGAAGAAATCAATATTTTTTAAAGGCTATTAAACTCTTATCTCCTCAAATTCAAACCAAAAAAGACAGATTCATGAATTGAGGGTATCTTAAATGAGTTTAAACACATATTTTATAAAAAATAATTGTCTTTATTGAACTGAAAACTGGTTAAGTTATCATCAACAGGTAGTAGAGAAATTAAAAAGGAATGGAGCCAATAAATAATTCTGATCAAAATGTGATCTGTAATGTCTACATGTGTCTTGGATATGCACTGAGTAAAGATGAAAAAGGCAATCCAACAATATCAGAAATTCTCAAAGACAGAATAGAATATCTCAAAGATCTAGTTTTGAAGAATAACTCCAGTACTAGTGGATAAGAAAGTGAGCCTATCATGGTATTGTGTGGCAGAGGAAAGGTTGATATAGAAGCTAAACATATGGGTGAATTCTTAAAAAAATCATGTGATCGATCTTTGAACGCTCTAAACCAAAATGAGGAGGATTCTGGATAAAACAAGAAAATTCAACAAAACAGCCTTGAAGCCCTTTAGAAAAGCATCCTTATCGAAGGATATTCAATGAATACAGTAGAGAACTTCTTGATGAGTTTCTTTTTTTTGTGGGAACGATTTGAGAAGCAACAAATCAAAAAGGAGTTTGTTTTGAAGATAGTTACATCTTCATTCCATGTGGAGAGGGTGAAATACATAGCCTCGGCATGCTTAGAGAAGCTATCTAAAGCATTTAAAACATGTTAGTTTAAAGAAATGACCATTCTAGGAGCAGAGTCAGCTTCTTGTTAGAAAACTGAAGAGCCGTAGATATTATGGTAAAAAGCTGACGAAAAACTTGAGAGAATTTTAAATTTTAGATTTGAAATGAATCAGTTCATGCTGGAGAGAGAATTCTCAATGGAACATAAGGAAACATTTCCTGAATTCGTGAAAGCTGTATAGTAATCAGCTTCTTGCAGTTGATGAAGCAAATCCAAAAGAAGTTTGTTTTACTAATAAATTATTTGTTGAAATCAAAGTGAGAAAATATCAAATAAAGAATGAATAATTTGTTTGATAATAAGGAATTCAGATTTAGGAGAGATAATAGGTTTGAAAGTCATAACCCAGTATACGATCCCCCAATCATTGATTTCAAATTCATATAAATACTATTTTTTATTTTGAAAAAAAATAATAATAAATTCCCAATTTTAACAGAAATTCAAACACATTTTAGGAAATGTCTCGTTTACCTTCTAAATCAGGGTAATCAGCTGTAGCAGCAGCTTAAGCAGGATCTTCATCATCTCCAGCATTTAACCCATTAGACTATGTGACAGAGAACTTGAATGAAGAGGAGATCCTTAAGGTCAAGTAAATCTTTGATGTTTTTGATTCTGATCGCTCTGGATCTATTTCTCCAAAAGAAATGCAAGAAGCTATTAAGCGACTCAACATGGAAAGTGAAGCGCAGACAATCATGGATATCATCAGGGATATCGATGAAGATGGCGATTGTGAAGTTGATTTCTCAGAATTCCTCAAGATTTTCGGGTTTTCTGCTAGTATCGATGAAGAAAAGACTCTAGATGATCTTTTCCAGGCTTTTGATGAAGACAAAGATGGATTTGTGACATTTGAAGATTTTGCTAGGATTTCACAGAAAGTTGGAGAGCGCTACAGTGAAAATGAACTCAAAGAAATGATTGAATATGCAGGAAGAGAAGTACCTGGAAAAGTTAGCAGAGCAGAGTTTGAAATCATCGTGACTAAGCAATATCCACAGGTCTGAAAGAGGACAGGAAAAAGATAAAAACTACAATAGGAACAATTTTAAAACACATAAATAGTGAAAAGTTGCAACCAAGCAAAACCTTGAGGGTATAATTCAAAAATACATGCAAAAAAAGAAACAACACAAAAATTGCTGTTTTAACAAAACAGAATAGTACAGTTAGAACAATTCTATATTTCTGCTCAGTAAAAACTAATGAAATTGATCGTTTTTACTTTATTCATATACATTTCATAACCATCATTTAACTTTGAAGTAATTAATTAATAGCTATTGATAAGGTTGATTTGATTGAATTCTGTGGTCTCTCTTGATTCTTCAGAGATTTATGATTATTATTGTTTAACTTTTCCTAAGATTTCCTCTTTTTCATCCTTGTAAAGTAACATCAGCAGTTGTTTAATCAGCCGTAATTGATTTCGTTAGGAAATGTGATGTTGCTGCAACACCTTGCAACTAGAACTCATTTATCACTTCCATCGATGCATAATAAATAGGAGAAAACCCTTATCCATCAAGCACCTTTAGATTCGGTTTAAAAGACAGCAAGTCTCTTATCATCTGTTTTGTTCAAAAATCATTTTTAAAAATCTCAAAAAACAGAGAAAAATAACTTCTTTCTTCTTTTCTCAAATCAAATTTCTTAGTTACTGTTAGATTGTTGATCTGAAACGCTGCATGTAATGGAGTAGTCTAATGTGAGCACAAGGCTGTGATATTAGCTCCCTTAGCTAAAAGCCATCGAACAAAAGTGATACTTTGATTATTCACTGCATAATACAGTGGTGTGTTATTTTAACTGTCCCTGCAGTCAATATCCGCTGGAGTGAATCTTAACCCACTTGCTCGCAACGCAAGCAAATCATCTTGCCTTACGCATTCCAACAGTTTTATTTGCTTCACTAGCAGCACAGGACGACGCTGTTCCCATATTGTACCTGTAAGTTTAGCTGATTATATGTGCTTATGTTGGGAACTTTCTTACCGGGTATTCTCGAGTCTTTTGACTCTCTCTTGAAGACTCAAGCATTCATGTTCCTTTTGAGTGCTTATTTTCATATTATTTCCTGAATATTTCTCAAGATTTTAGATTTGCAAAGTGCTATTTTCATTATTTTCCTAAAAACTTGCGTTTTTAAAACTCCTTTGATTTTTATTATTGTTGACATTTTAGTTATTTTCATTCATTTAATCTTGAATATTTATGTCTTATTTGAATTCTTCTGATGGCTCATTGTTTGAATCTGTCATTTTCGACAATTTCCTCTCAGCTGTCGTGGAATGATATGTATTCATATTATCATCATAAATACTTTTATCATCTGTTCCTTCATAATTATCTTCACTGCCTGCTGTATTCTAAGCTCTTTCAGAAGAAGCTGTCTTAAACCGATAGGAACTGCTCAATAAATATGGTTAATCTTCTTTTTTTATCTTCCAAATTGATAGATTCTTCGATTTAGCTTAAGAAACTGCTTCTTTCTGCAGTTGCTGTGACTGCTAATGCGACTATAACCTCAGAGAATGCTATTATTGAAACTAGCTCTCATCGTATGCACTATTAACTTTGATTTAATCACCTTAAGAATCTACGAAGGATTTATCATTATTATTATCAATTGTTATATTTGATTTGCTATTAGTAATTGTGAGCATTTTCTTGAGTAATTCTGTTCCAGTGCCTTTAGCTGTTATTGTTTAGAACATTCTGCTTTGCGAATAACTTCTCAGTTTCTCATAATAAATGTAACTTTTTGTAGCAAAATCTTGTTCTTTTAAGGAAATAATGATCTTTCGCATTCTTCTCTGCCGAAAGAGTGTCTGAATTCGAACTATTCCAGCGTATTGAAGAGGAGTAAGTTTTAGTTTCTTCATCTTGAGAAACAAGAGTAAAAAAATAATCTTCAGAAAAGTTTTTCAAAATAACACAAGAGAAACAGTGTTTTTGATTATTTTTTTTTTACCTCATTAGCGAATTGCTGAGGAGAAGTAATAGTCTCTTTGATCGGCCCTCCTGTGTAGAATTTTGAGAATGAATTTTTGACTCTGACTTCAGGTTTCGAGCTAATTGTCATTTTATATCTTTAAACCATGAAATTCATCAAATCTGATCTCTTTTCATCCAAAGTCTCTGAATATTATATTATCAAAATAAATTAATAAATTTATTAGATTTTTAGCATACCAAGCATCCATTAGTACAAATCAAACTATGTTTACCATCTTCATGCAGATGAAAAAGAGGTATTTTCGAAGGCGGATGCAGTTAATGCCCTTTGATAAACCCTTGTGTGGAGGTTTTATTTTACGACAGAACACTCACGAAATTTTATTAATTCGCTAGTTACCGATGCCTCCTTTAGTTCAGATTATGAAATTCAGGTAGTTCTTCAGACGCTTTCTTTTTCCTGAACGCCTAAAGAACCGATCTCATTCTCTCAAAGAAAAGTCTGCAGAAAAAGTTTTGCTTGAACGTGTCAAAAATAAACGCTCTTTTCGTTGAAAGCAATCTGTTGCCGATAGTCTTAAACATTCTCACATATCGTCTTTGTTAGTGGAGCTCTTCTTTTCTTCGTTATTCGACAAGCTCATCGTAGCGCTGGTTGACTCTGTCTAGTTATCTAAGTTTGTAGGATTCTTCTAAAAATTTTAGCCGCTACTACCTAATCAATTATTGCATGTTTTCGTAGTTGCTGATGATGCTCTCTGCGAGATTTAGCTCAAGTTTAGCTACATCTTACTTGTCAACTTGATTCACTACCCGCTAGACGTAATCTTTATCGATGCATTCGTTGATGAGTTAGCTTGTGTCAGCAATGAATTTCAATTCTTTCTCAGTCATCCAACAGCCATCTCGGTAGTTTTAAATTAACTGCTCACGCTCCATTTTCTTCTGATTTGTTAAGTTGTACCTGGTGAAAAAACAAGTAAAAAAGGGGGAGAATGAGATAGAGAAATTGGGAGGATGGCTATGAACTTGCAAATAAAATAAATTTAAACATTACAAATAACAATTCAATCATTTACTCTTGGACTAACGGTAGATACCCTTACTTTGCCCAGCTAGAAACATTAATATCTTCACTGTATATCACTCTAGCTTGTTTTTTATTATTAAGGAATGCTCTTTCAAGTTCATCTGACCATTCTGGCATTGATTCTAGCTCTTTGTGTTTTTGGAATTGAATTTCTTCAGTTTATCCTTCCCGTTTGATGTGCTTTTTATTTTCTTAGAGGTAATCTAAATGATAGGTTTCATCGTATTCGAGTTGCTGCTCGGGAGTTAGATTCTCTTTTAAGTATTTGTTCTCTCGCTCATCCATCCGAAGCAAGAGTACTCTTGTCGAAACATTCTGCAAGTTCTTGAGTTGAATCGCACGAGTTTCAGCTTAACTTAAAGGATGGCCTGCGTGATTAGGCTACCCATGCATTACGAGGGCTATCTCGGATTGATTCTCGAACTTATCAGAAGAAAGAGAGAGAGAGAGAGAAAAGCAAAATAGGATCAGAAATAATTTTGGAAGAAAAATCTAATATTGTTGTTACATCTGTGAGTTTTTCAATGATCGCCATACGAAGTTTCTTCTTGAGCATATCATGATTGGTACCGACTTTGAGCCATTCGAACATGTCAGAGCGCATGACTTCTTTCCTTTTATCTTCTTTTTCTTGCACAGCTACTTCATCATGCAGTTTTTCATTTCGATATTTTTGTTTCTCATCCCAATCCTTGATCATCACACTTATCCGAATTGACATAGTTTCGGCGATGTATTAGCTTTTCTCGGAAGCGCTAAGGATTCAACAATATTTATTGAAAATCATGAGTATTTCTAGAAGTTGAATCATACCTAGGGAGAGAGTTGATCATGGTTGTAGAAATACCGAATTGTTTTAGGAGACTTTCACTGATCGGAATATTGGATTCTGTGTTGATCTTTACGCCGAACAAATCATCGATTTTCTTCACAACAAGAGCTTACAAGACCATAGCAATGAAAGTCTACAAAGAGAAAAAGAGAGAATTTATTGTTAAAATAGTAAGTATTATGAAAACAATTAGATTTGCTATGAATAAATCTTTTTGTTTAAGAACAAAAAAATAATATAATATTTTCTCTTTTACATTTCCAAACAGTTTGACAAGCGGATTGACAAAGTTATCAACACTAGTACCATTGGAATGTGCTTTTTTTGCATTGATTTAGCTCTTCAGCTTGTTTTGAATCATAATCCATTCGGGAGATTAGCTGATTTTCTCATCAATATCACTTTCATTATCTTTCTCCGCTTTTTCCTTCTTCGGCTGAGATTCATTTTACAATTACGATTATGAAAATGTTGACTATTATGGCTTTTTTGAAGTGAATCTAATGTTTCTCGGGGAAGTTTACTTTGACAAACTTTCTGCTTTTACAGGTATTCTTTCTGATTATTTTTAAGCCTAAGTTGTCGTTTTTACAGGAGACAATCTGACCATTGAGGCTTATTTAGCTTAGCGCGTGAATGATGTGTCAGTTTTTAGATTCGAAATGATTGATGTAGTAGTGCGTATGTGACTTGACGGGAAAATTTGGTGTTAGTCCTTGAATTTAACTTTAGATTACGAAGTTGAACACATTGAGTTGGATAAACTCAATTTGTGGACATTCTATTTAAGTAAGGATGGTGTTTAAGGTGCTTAAGATGCTGAAAGGGAGGCTTGCTAGGGCTGTTTTGCATCAAAATTGAATAATTGTTTCGAGTGTTTCTAACACATTTCATTGAATTTTGAATCGATTTCTTTCATGGAATCAAATGTAAATTTTGGTTCTTTTAGGTTATTTAAAAGTGCACGTTGCTTCTTATCTGCAGCAAATATCACCATTCTCTTCATTCTCTCATTTATCCTGCTCATATTTGTAGATTGTTTTGTTAAAACTCTTCTAAAATCACAAATGAAATAAATCTCTTCTCTCTCTCTCTCTCTATTTCTTATTTCTTTGGTGAATTAATACTTTTGATAATAATTTCTTAGTGATTAATGTAAAAATAAGTTATTCTCTGTTGCTATATTCCCAATTTACTTATTATCCCTAAGACGGTGCTATCTATAATCTTGGAATGCATAAAATAGCAATTACCTCCCTCCTGTTCTTGCTCAATTGCAATTCTGAAGTTACAATACAATCTTTTATAAAACTCTAGAAGATATTTTGTTGCATTTGAATCAAATTTTAAGGCAGAGATTAGATTCATTTTGCAAAAGGAGGTTATAAAAATTAATAATTTTGTCATGCAATTGAATTCTATCAAAACCAAAAAGAATTATTGATTTTGCAATTTAATGATCAAACAATCTAATCTAAGATTGATGAAGAAAAACCTAACAAAAAGAAGTTATTTTCTTTTCATTTTTCCTTTTTATAAGCTAAAAACATGCTTATCGTGTTCATGTTTAAATTCAAGTTAGGGTCAAAATAAATGCCAAATTGCTCCTTAATTCTTTAGATTTATTTATTAAGCAAACAAAGATAAAAAATATTGTGTTTTTCTTCTTCTTTTATCTATTACAAGACATCAACAAGCACAGTCTCCTTTAGTTTCTTTCTTCTTGGCTTGATCTTGCTTCAAGACTACGTTTTGGGGAGGGAAGAAGCTGATGAATCACACAAAATATTCATAAAATAATTATTAAGTTTGTTTCAAGATTTTAGATTTTTGAAGGAAAAATAAAAGAAAAGAAATCAAAAAATTCTCACATTTCTTCTTCTTGTGATTAAGAAGCAGCAGCTTTTGCAATTGCCATGAACGCAGCATTAACATTGTTGTCTTCCTTAGCAGAAGTTTCAAAGTGCTTGATGTCATTGTGAGATTTGCACCATTGCTAAGCGAATTCTGTCTCAACTTTACGTTCAGGTGTTTTATCACATTTGTTGCCGAGCACAACGAAAGGGAAGGTTTCAGGGTCTTTAGGGCATCCCTAGGCTTTAAATTCTTCTTTCCAAGACTCCAAATTTTCGAAGCTCTGTACAAGAGAAAAATCATATAATCATATGATTTCAATAAATGTGGAAGGTTAACAATCAAATAGTTTTATGATTAGGAGAATATTTTTCTGATTTTCTTTTATGGAGGATGCTTTTCTTCAAAGGGATGCTTGTTTGTTTGCTTGTTTTTTTCTCAAAGAAAACTAGTTTTTTTACCTTTTTATTGGTGATATCGTAGACAAGAACACAGCAATCGGCTCCACGATAGAATGCACCTCCAAGAGATTAAAATCTCTCTTATCCTGCAGTGTCCCAGATCTTTACAAATTCAAAGTTGTTATCATAATCACTAGTTTTTAAGCATTTTTGAACATCTATTTGGATATTTTGTGAATCATTTTTCATCACTGATGAATAGAAAATTACCTGTAAAGTGACCATTCTATCATCGATCATGACTTCCTTGGCCATAAAATCAGCTCCAACTGTAGCTCTGTATTGCTAGGTGAATCTCTGATTAACGTATCTGAGTTATAAAGATTGTTTAAAATTGTATTTTTTGGCAATTCTGTCGGAATCGTCTCTGCTTACTAGTTCATGAGGGATGTCTTGCCAACACTAAGCAACCAACAAAACAACAACAAAAGTCATTTCGATCCTAATATTCTTGCTCGTTCTATCTGATAGCATATGAATCATATTAGTAGATCTTATTTACCCTGAGTCACCGAGGATGATGATCTTGAAAAGTTATTTTCTCTTATTGGTACTCATTTTTTGGATTATTTTTTTGTGGGGTTCTAAAAATTGATTATCTTTGTAAAAATTATTAATATTATATCCTTTTCACTAATTTTTCCTTTCTTTCTTATCAGCTTTTCTTACGAATAGCATCTCGTTGAGTGGGGCTTATCTATGTGTTTTCGTCTTTATATTGTTGTAATTGTATTTCTCCCCCTCAGTTTTGCACTCTTTTTATTTTCTATTTGTGAGCAGTCATTTTCAAGTAGATGAAATTTGATTTTTTTTTCTTCCAAAAGTTAAAAACGAACATTTTCCCTTTGATATGGTGGCAAAATTATCAAATACTTTTAGAAATAAAAGAGGCCATCAACAAAACTAGGAAATAGGAATAGAATAATTAAATTACGATCAACTCCGAATAATCAGAGCTTAAAATGGTAATATTTTTGAATTTTAAAGTGAAAATACCATCAAATATATGAATAGACACTGATATATAATATTACCCCTTTCTAAAATTTCCTAGTCACTGATCTCGCAATCAAGAAAAACTCAAATAATTCACAGCATTTCACAAAAAGCAAATACTCTAACAAACGAGAGTACATTTGCAAAATGTAACAATAAAATTAACCTGAACCACATTATGAAGATCAACGAGATACAAAGGATTAAATCACGCACAAGATGCTTGTAGTGAATGTTCTCTTTAATGGTGTAGGTGGCATGCTCTTGATTTAGTATATCTTGAAGACTTTCTTTCCAACTGATCATATTTCAGCTAATCATGGAGATGCTCCTGGAAAGAATCAAACGCTTGAAGAAATCTCTCAATCAACAAGATTCGACACAATATTTCAAATACTCTAGCTAACTGCAATCTATTTAACCTTGAATTTAATCATTTCTACTGCATTCAAACCATTTGTTTCGTAACAAAAGAAACAACAACAACAGTATTAAACTCCTCTATTCTAACATCCTAAACCTTCCATCTTCTAACTAGACCTGCCTTCAATTATTTTCAACTAAAAACATCTCCTGATTTTTACACTCAACAGCTTGTGTGCGGCATGGAAGGCAACTTCTTAATCTTCTCTCTAAAGGCTTTTCTGCTTAAGTTTAATTTAACTTGTAAGCCATTTTCATTAAGACTTGTTCAAAGCATTTCCTTCTTCAAACACCTTGTAATAAGTTAAAAATCTTGCTCTAGCCCTTGCTATTCTCTCTCATCTTCTCATTGGATTGCACAACGCTTCTTTATCATCCCATCTATGAGGTTTTATTGTAAACTTTTCTGTGTTTTTGGGTTTGGTTAAGGAAATCCAAATATTCTCTAAATAATTAAAGTATTTAAATGGTAAAAGCATTCATTTTAAAGACTCTTTTCATTTTTGTTATCAAGTAAACACTTTTCAACACAAAAACTCAATATCGATTCATCTTGGTGTAGTTATCTTTGATGGTAGATCATCCATTTCTTCTATTTCCAGAGGGTGTGTGGATTATTTATTTCTGAGATTATTTTATGGTTAAATCTTCTTTTTTTCTAACTTTTTTCGCACTATTTCTTCTTATTCCACATCGTGTTATGCAACATATGAGAAATTAGGTCTGCCTGGATCAATAGTTTTAGGCTGAAGGAGCTTTGTCTTAGCGAATTGCTTGTACTTCTGAACACATTTATACCCTAGATATGTGGATGCTATAATGAATGTAAACCCTCCTAGAGCGATAAGAATACCCATCCAAAACTCAAAATTCTCCTTGTGCGCTTGGTCTTTCATTTTTGAGATTCTTTGCTCTATTTTGGGAAAAGCAGCCAAAAACAAATTAAAAACAGATTTAAATAGATTCTAAAAGGAATGTAATAGGATTCATTTTTGAAAAAGAGAAAGTAATGATTTGATAACGCGTAAGTAAAGTGCGTGTATTTCTTACTTTGAGAGATTCTAGTATTGACTGTTTGGATATTCTGCATTCTTATTTGAAGTTCTTATCTTGATGTTAGAGAATATGGTGAGTTCTTGAGATTAATATTTTCAGGTTGTCTTAGCTAAAACATAAGTTATGTCTATTTTTGGTATGACTTGTTAAAGTTAGAAGATTCACTGGTGGTCCCCTCTTCTTTTACTCCTCCCTGTGAGATTATCCCTGAATTATTCCACTCGCTATCACATTTGGCAACAATAACCAAATCCAGCACAGTAGGGTTATCAAATTAAAACGAAGCATGCAATTTATGATCATAATTCACTAATGATCCACTTTGATTAAATAATTCCATTGATAATCTAAAGTTAGATTGAAGATCTGCTTAAGATATTTCACTTCTACTCGATGGGTAATTGTATGAATAATCATATTGTACATCAACATTATCCTCTAAAGTTTAATTATTTTCAAGTTTATTGCCATTTTTGTTGCTGGTACTTCCCTCAGTAATTTTGCTATTATTGAGTTTATTACCACTCACTGAAATATTCTAGTAAAACACAGCAGATTAATCAACTTAAAGACATCCAGTGATTCTCCATTCAGCGTAAACCCTGTGTTTGTCTAATAATTTGATTTCTGCTGATATCAACGGAGCTGCTAACTCGGCTAGCTCGACAGCAAGAAGAATATTTCGCTGTATATGACCAACTCCTGAAGAATAAGGGTTCGTACTTTGTTCTTTTTCTCCATAATATTACTTAGATGGATCAATCTTACTGCAACGGACTCTGTAGATATTGCTAGCATGCGAGTATGCTGATAGATTTGCTTAGGAGCGACAGTCATTGTTTATGTTATTGTTGGTTTTATTGTAAAAGTTTGCTGAAGCATAATTGACCCAATTGTAGAATCTAGAAGAAGGATCATTGCGATTCATTTCTTAAACTTAATACTCAGCTGTAAGAAGTAGAGTATTTGTGGGAACATACTAAATGAGATGCTCAGCGATGAGTTATTGTGGTTAAGAAGTCATATTTAGGTGCTATTCTTCATTATCTTTTTGCAAATTATAATCAATAGAAACTCCATTTAATTCAAAGATAGCTCCAGTGACAATCAAATGAGTTGAAAATAAATAGTTTAATGCAGCTGCTTCGTAGCTTTAAAAGCATGATGATGATGGTGATGGCTATTCCGTTGGGAAATGCATTGACAAATCGTTTCCGTTGAACGAGTATATCATAAAATCTCGTGGGTTCGGAATTGGATATAAAATGAATACTCTATCATTTAGAAGTCTAGCTATGTTGGAATGCTAACTATTTTCTACTAGATACGTCGCAAGGTGCATAACAATATTAGGTCCTAACGCGTTATTGCCTTGCATTCCTCCACTGAAGAACACTTGAGGTCTAGAAGAAATTTCTTATTCGGAACTGCCAGAAAATTAAGTGATTTCAGCATAAACGAACCTACATGGTGTTAGTGAGCTAGTCTTTGATGAAGATGCTGAGGAACAATCAGGCTGTGTGAAGTTTGAAATAGATTTCAGATTGATATCGTGTATTCTAATGTACTTGCTGTTGAGTTTAGCTAACGATTCAAGCTCTTAGATTATTTCTTCGTACCCTAAACGAGGATAAGGAATGCATGCGATGGTTTCTATGGTAATTAGAATGAAAAGAAGTAGGATAACTCTTGGTAGGGGATAGTGAGATATTAGATTCATTTCAGCTTCTTTCTTGACACTTCTAACAAAAATTTTTACGCAATTGAACACCCAAAAATTTGTAAAAGAGTGTAAACTCTCACTTTTTTCTTTTCTCTTTCTCTATTTAGTTTCAATTAAAAGCAATGATTTTTTAAAAACTTCACTAAGCTTTAGCTTTGCAACTTCACAAAACTCTATTATAACATCATTATCGCCTTGGTTTAACAATCTATTTTTCAATGCGTCAAAAAGTGCTTTTTTTATGCTATAATTCATAAAATATCTTAATTTTTTACTCCAAAACAAACAGACATACCATACCATGCATTCTACTTATTTTCAAATATCTTGAGCTCTTTCATTTACTTTGTTTATTCATCTCTGCATATTGCTTGGCTTATCCACCTTTCTTTGCTTCTTCGGGTGTTTCCTCTTCTTCTTCATCATCTTCACCTCCTTCTTTAAGTTTCTTCTTTTCCTCATTTTCTTTCTTTTTCTGAGCTTTTTCAGCATCAGATTGCTCGAAAGGAAGCACCTTAGGCCTTGCATCTAAGGAGAAATACTTATTCATGCTGTAGGCATCTTCTCCATCAGCGTAATAACCTTTCTCAATATCGAAAACTTCATAAGTGAGTTTTCCACGGTAGAGTCCTAGGGCAGCTCGATTGGACACTCGCACGTGAAGAGAAGAGTACTTCGCATTGTAAACCGCTTGCATGTCTCTGTGAGCAGCTGCCATGAGCTAGTAGGCAATGCCTAATTTACGATGAGATCTCAGAACTGAGAGGGAAGTGATATGTCCATGGATAATATCTTCGTCTTCATCGATTTTTGCCATGACGTAGCCTACTATTTTCCCTCGAGCATCCTCTGCAACATACAAGATCTAAGGCCAACTTACGAAGTGGTAAACGTAATACTTCGAAGTGTAGTTCTCTGGCAAGCACCACAGATTGCAATTTTGCATCCCAATGAGATCTTCAAAGGATGCTTTACGAATACTCACCATCGTTATGAATAAATAATTGTCTTGTTTTTTGAGTTATTTTTTTTTTGAAATGAATTGACTTTTTGTTGCTGTTGCAAAGATTTTATCCCTAATTTTATGAAATATAAATAATCAGATCAATTGAAGATATATATCTAAAATGGCTCTCTTTCAAGATTTTTCCCACCTTTCTTCAAAAATTAATTTGTCTCAATGAATCTAATCTCTCAAAAAAGTAGTCTCAAGAAATCGAAAAGCATCACCCAATCCGTTCCAAGTATCAATTAGAGAGAGAGAGGGAGAGAAAGTGAAAGGGAATCTTGTGTTTTATCAAAAAATCAATTTAGGATTTTTGAGATGAAAGGTGGAAACAAATATTGAATGAATTGCGGGAATTCAGGGAAAGCAAAAGATACTCAAAAGTTAATTTCATAAAAAAGAACATCAAAAAAAAACACATAAGTTCTATTTATCTTCAAGAAGAAATATCTTCTTTTCCTTCTACGTTTGTGTACCCCCCATTCTACTGAAGTTCATCTGTAAATTATCATGGAACTGAAAGAAATCATATAAAACTCCAAAGATAGAGTTTGATTGCTAGGAGGAGATTAACAACACAAAATGGTCTTCAAGAACCATAAAAATAATGAGACTTAAATGGAAAAAATGAAGATAGACAGCATAATATTAAAAATAAAACTCTGATCACTTCAAAGGACATGCTGGGGAAGCTTTCATTCCTTTTGAAAAAGTGTTAGAGATGAAATAAATGTCCTATTAATGTTGTTATTATTCATCAGAGATTGAAACAAAGAAGGATATCTTGAAATAGATTAAAGCTACAAGTCTGAGTGGAATGAATTACTAAAGCACTTTCCAAAGAATAATAATACAAATCAATACTAAATAATCCGAATTCATTTCCTTGGCTATGAACTAGAAAGAATTACCTTTGTTTTTCCTTGTGCTGGATATGAAACCCAAGTAAATGAATTATCATATCACATACTTGAGAGTTGTTATGGCTTTATTCATAACAAAAAGCACAATGAGACAGCGATTTCACAATAATGTTTATTGACACTGGGAATGACATTGGAAATTATGCTAAAGATAATCATACTTTGAAGTTAATGGGGTATGAATAAATTTAGGCTCATTATTTTTCCGCTCTTCTGATAGTTTGAGTTAAAATACAATTGATAGATTATGGAAGCAGTTGCAAAAAATGTGATTAAACTAGTAGGATATTAACTTAAATTTAATGAGAACATACACATTCAATTTGTAGCTAATCCACTTGAAAATATGATTTTAGTTAATTACCAGTGCATCTTCTTCAGAGCTATCAAAATACAATGAATTTTAGTGGATTCACTGAGTTTCAAGGGATGATAAATAAACATTAGTAGATTGTAAAGATTTAAGGTTTACTGTACTCAAAAGTGATTTTCATTTTCCTGCTTACGTAATAGCATAATTGTTCAGATGAAAAAACAATTTTTTAGCTCTTAAACACATTACAAATCTTGTTGGAGAAACATAACTAAAATCAAGGATTAACTACTTCAATGTGATGATGTCTGTTTGATTAATTTCTTTGTTTTGAGAGGTCTCCACAAAAAACCGCCTAAAATTCAAACTATCTTGTTAGACTAATCATAATTAAGACAGTTACCCTTAGAAAACTGAAAACTCTCCTTTTAATAGGCTTTTTCCTTTTTTTTTTAACATTGAATTTCTTTTTTGATAGCATATCCCTTATTTTATGTACAAATAATACAAAAATAAAATGAAACTCATTCTTCATTTTCATTATTTTCTTCTTCATCGCTCTATGCATTATGTAACTTTTTAGCAGGAGCTCTCTGAATGAAAGTTCGTTTTGCTGTGTTTTCTGCTTAAGGTTAATGCTTATCAGCTTTTCTCCTCTCTACTGCTTGTATTTTCTTGCTTTGATCGAGATTCTTCCTGTAGAAGTCGTGCTCTTTCTTAGAAGATGCAAGTTCTGCTTGTAGTTTGTCCCTTCTTACTTTATTCTGATAGGCAAGTCTCTCTGTAAGATTTTCCCACTTGAACTTCGGTAAGTACTTCAAATTCCACAGATCTTCACTATAAAAATTGCCACTTTTTTGAACTTTTTAAAAAAATAAAGCACATTTTTTAAGAGAAATTCAACTGAAAGTAAGAACATAGATTACCCATTTTAGTGCAATTCAGAGAAAGTGCTACTCTTTTAGCAATTCGTTTATCTGAGAATTCAACCCATCCTTCAGTGTAGCATCTTTTTTTATTACCACCTTTTTTCATGCGGAATTTTCTCTTTCTCTCATCTGAAAATTACGACAATACGAAAAATATGTTAGAAAATTTGGCAAATATGCAAATTTGGTTACCTTCAACTGCAAGATAAATACGCTCAACTCCATATGATTCTAATAGCTTTCTCACGTACGTTGCCTTCATGTAAGGAGGCACTCTCGACATGTAGCATACACCTTGGAGTTTATTTAAGGAAACAATCAAAATAATGGTTAAAAATATCGTAAGAAAGTGTCTACCTTTGCGCTTGAGTTTCAAGTTATAGTCTTCAACTTTCTTGAGCATCTTCTCTTTTTCCTTTTCATTCGCCTTTTCCTTTGGTGTTCTTCTGGTCAGTTTTACTTATTTTTATTTATCTGTTTCTTCTTCTTCTTCTTCTTCTTCTTCTTCTTCTTCTTCTTCATCATCATCACCATCATCATCATCCTCTTTATTTTCATTATCTTCTTCTTCATCACTTCCAAGTGCTTCTTCCTCTTCTTCATCTTCTATTTCTTCACCTTCAAGATCAACATCTTCAGGATCGCTGATGCCAATATCGCTTAGAAGTTCTTTATCTAGAGTACTCATATATTTTCACAGCAAAGAAAGGATTTCCAAATTATTATTATTTTTGTTCTCTTCGTTGATATCTTAATCAGACATCAAACTATCAGTCAGACAACCAGACATTCAATTTATGGCTTGGATTAATTTTATCTGCCCTGATTCTCCCCCACAAAAATGATATAATCTCATCTAAAAGCAGTAAGTTCCACTCAAAGCAATTTTTGAGTTATTATTTTTGCTTTAACACTACACAGAGACATAAATAACGTTGAAACTTTGTTTTTATTAGTTGCTCACAGAAACCTAGATTGCTGGAGTGTCTCTCTTACTTTAAACTCATCTTAAAGAACAGTCCTAACATCTTCCTGTGTAGCTAAAAACTTCAATTCATTTGTTAATTCAGCTAATTGGTTGTCTTCATCATGTAATTCAGCATAATAAGATGATATTGGCATAGCTAAAGCACAAAAATAGGTTTAGAATTTCTGAAAAAAAGTTAATTTTGCTGTTTCGTTTACCATTGTCAGGTGCAGTCCAGAAACTAATTGGCTAGCTATCAATGTAAACAACTCGTTTCATGTCTCTATTCAACCGCTCTATGTCTTTTATGTATTCATCCATATCTTCTGGTTGATATACTATCTTATCGCAATCTTCATTTGTCAGAACGTGAACAAATGTATTCTCTGGATCTATTAGTTTCTGAAAAACAAAATCAAGAGGAAATTCTTAAGCATATTTTCCAGCAAGAAGCTAGACTTATTCAAGCAAAAAACTAATAATATTTAACGCTTTACTAAGACTTTTTCAGCATAAGATTTGATTCCTTTTGTGAACAAAATAGGCTCAGTATTTTCCCGCAAGAATTTCAAGAATTCATCCAAATGAGGCCGCTTGTACACGCTCAGATATGTGTCATATTCCTTCAATTCGAAGTAGAAGTCATGATCCCTGTTTAGATAAAACTATTTAGTATTTTCCGAAAGATACAAATTGTGATTTCTTTCCCTTATTGTCACTAATAATTCCCCTTCTAATTGAAATTCATTCTCTAAATGTTGAAGGATTTGCTGCATACCTTAGTGGCGCATTGATGTATGCTTCATGCTCATCTGGAACAAATGTGTAAAACAGAATTTCATCCATTTCCAGCACAACTGTTAGTTTTCCTGCATATTTTGGATCCTAAGGAGGAATAAGTGGTTTTCGTTTTTTGCTTTCTTCTTTGAATTATTCCATTAAGAACCCTAAGCTATCCCATGATGTTGGATTATATATATCTTCTGCAGGCTTGCTAATACTTGAAGTTGTCTCATCTTTATCAGAATCTTTCTTGGGTTTATCCCAGAAGAATTTAGCGGATGGTTTGAAAGTCATGGATGAACCTTGCCGATGTGCAGCACACTAAAATAAATGCTTTTTGCTAATCAGATCTAATTGAAATGTGGTCGTCTTTCGAAGGCTCCGAATAATTGACCTTGAAAGCGAAAGTATCATTGAAATATGTATCCTTTTCTATCAATATCGCTGCAAAAATATACACAATAATCTTGGCTTTGTTTGAAATTAACTTGAATCTTTCTTTTGAATTTTAGTTTTGATTTTCGAGAAAGAAACCCAAATCAGTCATTTCTCCGCGATTTTCGTCTTCAGATTGAACAAAGCTGGCCTTTACAACGAGCTAATTACTCTATTCAATAAATGAATAATTTAAGAAATAATGTTCTTCTTTCTTTTTTTGATGTTAAAAATGAAAAAAGAAAAAATGGGAAAAAATCAAAGAAAAATAATAAAATAAAAAGAAAAGAGATGGGAAGAGCGCATTATGTGATGCTTCAAGCAGCAGCTGCACATAAGCATGTTTAAGCATACAGAGTAGAAACTTGATCATACAATTATGTATTAAAAGCTTCCAAATCTTCACTTTATTCATTATGCCCGTATTTCTGCAGAAATTTCTTGTAAAGCTACTGCCAGTTGACTGGGACAGTGGGTTTGCAATTTTTGACACTAGCCTTGAAGTCTTTCTGAGGATAAAATACCAAAGAAAAAGTTAGCAAAAAAGTAAAAGCTAAATAATGGCATAATAAATCCTTATTGAATTTCAATCAATCTGCATAGAAAATGAATTATTTTCTAATTGTTTTTTTTTACAAAAGTGACTTCTCTCAGAATAATAGACTATGGAGGGATATCATTGAGACTATTAACTTTAATAATAGCCTTCTGTCTGAGCTATTCCTGGAATACTTCTGAGTCCTTGCTTTCTTCTGCTTCTGAAATCGGCATGTAATATCTTTGTTCTTCTCCTATGACACGTACACCCTCTAAACTATCAGTTAAGCCTTCAGGAAGCCTATGAAAAGAGTTGTTAAGAAATAACAAATATTTTAAGAATATCTTTAAGAGTCATTCAATTCTTAACTTCTTGACGACTCTAAAGTACTAAGCTCCTCTTAGGTCTTTTAAAGGTCTCAAGAATGCATCGCTCACTACTGTACTGATGTCTGCTCCGCTGTAACTGTTATAAAGTAAAGAAAAATATAAATATTCTAGCTTACCATTTATCTTTGATTTTCAACAAAGAGTTAATCATTTTTTCTCTCTCTTTCCCATTCTTTTGGATTAAATTTAGCGAAATGAAGTAGGATACCCTTGCGTTAACTCTGCTATCTCTTTGCGCTGGGAAGGAGTTAGAATTTTCTCTCCAAGAATCAACTACAATAGTTCCTCTCTGAATTTCAGGTTTGGCATAGGGACTAGAATGCGCTTTTCGAAACGACGTAGCACCGCAATATCCAGCTCCCAGGGCATATTCGTTATTGCTATCAAGCAGACATTCTTTTCTTTGTCGTTTTGAACATCTTAAATCAAATAGAATGCAAAAAGAGTTATTTTCAGAAATAATAGCATCCAAACAAATAAACTAATAAGTTCTTCAGGTATGCTTCTTTTTTTTCTTTCCTCTTTATTGAGGAAATATCCATCTAAAATGACTAAAAAGAAAGCATAATACCATCAAGTTATTTGAGGAATTCAGTTTTAATGCGACGTTCTGTTTCATTTTCATCATCACTTCTTTTTCGTCCAATCGAATCCATCTCATCTAAGATGATAATAGCGGGGCTGTGTTCTCTCGCTAGATCCATCAACATGCGCAATAACCTTGCGGGAAAAAAAGGATATTAGATATTATTTCTTTTTTAAGTTATATTATTTTTGTTCTTTAGCACAATAATTCTTCCTCCTGTACTTTTCGCTTTCTCCAACGAATTTAGAAGTGATATCTGAAAGAGAGACTTAAAAGACTGTAAAGAGCGCAAAGAACTCGTTGCATACTGCTTATGCAAGCATTGTTTTACCAACACCCGGTGGCCCATAGAGAAGTATCTTCCTCCAAGGTGATGGTTAGCCTTGAGAATTAAAGAGATTCGGGTAGAGCAGTGGCATTTAGAATGATTGCTAGATTTGCTTTTTAGCATATTCGTTGCCAGCTATGTCACTGAACGATACACTAGGTTTGGTCTTCACAATACAATCTAAGAAAAAAAACAAGTTTGGCAAGAGATCAGATTAGAATATTTTGATTCTTAATAAACTCTTTCTTTTGCACATAAAAAACATTTATTTTACTCTACAGAGACTTCTTAAGGTCATTGAAATACTTCATAGTTTGATCCTCTACGAGAGATTATATGGAAGCCGTTTCTTCGCTGGCTGAACAAGATCCACTGATGAACGATTTTCTTGTTGCATTCTCACTGTGACCTTCATTTGAAACATTAGATTGTGGCATAAGAGAACTAAACCGCTAATTATTATTGTTATTGTGATTGCTGTGACTATTCGAGCTATTATTCTCAACGTTGCTCAAGCTGTTCCTACTTTTGGAAGATTAAATAGCCTTCGAAATGTAAGATGATATGTTCTGTATTCCGCTTGTGACTTGAAAACAGTTAACATACACAGCGGAAGGAGGTCGCTGCTAATGCTGTAGCTGCGTATGCTGTATCAATTCTCCAGTATTGCTGTAGTTCTAGCTACTATTGCTGCTGGCTTCACTGCTATTTTTGATCTAAGCCAGGATGTTTTTGAGTCCAAAGTTAGACTCATTTGATTAGCTGATCTCATGAATTTAACTTTGAATTCGTTAATTCAAATACAAGGTATTGTTGACTCTGCAGTTTCGAAAGATCTCACCTTTAAAAAATCAAACAAATTGTGAAGTTTTGAATAATCTTAATCAAAATCGCTTGATTAACTAATAAATTTCATCTCTGGGTTGTTACTGGAACACTGAATGCTGACCATCCTGGCTAAGGTAAAGCCATATGCGTTCATGTATTTTAAACTTGGAGATACTTGTCCTTTGTTTTGCTTTGAATCTCCTTGCTATTTAGATTGAGATTATTATTGGAGTTGCTATTATTGCTGCTGTTACTACAGAGCCTTAGATTTCTGCTTCACTATGATAGCCTGCATTCTTAGGAAATATTGATGTACTAATGGGTTGTTTTCACTTTATTTGCTAGATTTCCTCTTTTTAAGAAGATGTTCTACTTTTTTGTTGTTGTAATTGTCACTAGAAATCAAGAACAGATGTTACGATTGAATTATTTGTTTTTGATTATTTTCTTCTCCACATTCCTTCTTCCTGATCACTCTATTCCCCTCTCCCCCCACCTTTGCAACTTTTTATCATTGAAAAATACAATAAATTAACTTTCATTCTTTGATAAGGAAATTGCAAATTCCTTACTAGAAATATATTTAAAACTTTACTTGGGTACTACCAACAATCAAATTACACTCTTTTTACCTTTCACTAAGCAAGAAAGCATATCCTAAAAACGCTAAGGAAGGTAAGGTATTTGAACAAATTAATATCTAAAAAAACACATCACTTCTCAATCAACAAAATGAACTAAAATGCAAGATAATAAACATAAATAATACCATAATCACCATTAAAACACTTCTGGCTTGCCTGCCGATTGCAAAAGCACATGTTTACTCTTTTGAAAATGACATGAAGTAGTAGATTTCGCTAAAATTTGGTGTAATTCATTTTCTTCTCACTTTCTCAACAGCAGTTTTTCTTCTTCTTCTAGGTATCATTTGATGGCTTATTAGTGACTACAATGTTCCCTTAAATTGGTTGTTTCTCGTTGACTCCAAGCTTCACACCTGATGTTTGATTTAACGGATCGATTTCTCCCCTTTTCACCTTCTCCAGAATGGATACTGCTGTCTTGCAGAAGGACTTCAAAGTTAAACACGTAGGAATTAGAGAAGTGAGAGAGAGGATGAAGGCATTTAAACAACAAAACATAATAAATATCTCAAAACGAGAAAAAAAGAGATAATTCCTTGATCTTATTCATCTTGTATTCGATGTATTTTTAACAAAATTGTTGAAATTATTTCAAAAAATATGTATATGGTTTTTACTTATTCAACATTATTTCTCGTTTTGGCCGAGGTCTCAATGAAGAGCATATTGTGTGATCTAGCTAGATCATTGCCTTCTTGGAAGCTGACTTCTCTCCTTTGTGAAAAATAAGCACATAAATTAAGATATTTGTTTTTATTTTTGTGAGATCGTTAATTCTGACTGTGCTTCGAGATCGCTCTTATTTCCAATAAGAATGTATGTGAGTGTGCTGTTTCCATTCGTAGTTGCTTCTTCCAGCCATCTCGTGATATGTTTGAATGTGTCTCGTCTTTGAAAACAGAAACATTATTATTGAATACTCATCTCTCTCCAATTATTCTATTTTTCGATAATTTCACCTTGTGATATCATAAACGATGAGAGCTCCAGCAGTGGATCGGTAATAAGAGCGAACGATGCTTCTGAAATCCTCTTATCCAGCAGTATCCCAAATCTGCAGCTTGACCGTCATCCCATCGATTTTGATGGTTTTCGCACCAAATTCGACTCCAACAGTGATGTCGTGTTTCTCTCTGAAAATATCTTGCGTGAATTGTAAGATCAAGCTCGATTTACCTACTCCCTAGGAACATGATTTGAAATATAACAATCATACATTATGATCATAGAGAAAAGTGATAATCTCTCTCTCTCTCTGGTTTTCTCTAAAACTTAACATTAATTTTACTGTATCTCCAATGACAATATACTTCAGCAAATACTAATAGGACATTTCAACAACTCCAACACCCGCGAATACGAATTCTACTATTATTACTGGTACGAATGATTGTTATTATCTTTATTGAATTTTTCTTTGATTCAAAGGTATTAGTTTAATGCTTTTCGTTTTCTCTTATTAATAAACACACACTTTTTCGCCTCCCGCTTTGAACAAAACTCTTGACTTAAATTATTGTTTAAACGAATTTATCAGAGAGAGAGAGACTATATTAATCTCATCAATTGTTTGTTTATTTATTTTTTGGATAATACTGTGTTAGCAATGAGTTTCTAATTAATTTGAGAATTCAAAATATTCAAAGTGTAGTACAATTAATGGATGTTTGATATCTTTGATTCTATATTTCTGTTAGTTAAGCTAACTGTTCTTCCATCAACTCTAGTTAGAAAGAATAAGAGAGTACCATGGCCAATTATTGATAGTGTCTAAGAATATTTTAACACTTTTTATTCTTAAAAGAGAGATCACTATCTTGTGGGTAAAGTGTTAAATTTTGAGATGTAACGATTGTATTAAAAATATTTTGAAATTTTTTTTAATAAGGCCATATCTTTCATAAAAAAAGATTATTCTGATACATCCATCCTCTTCAGCTTTGCTTTATTGAAGAAAAAAATACTCCGTTTGGTATGCTGTTCATAAGATCTAATATTTCTACTCTTTATCTAGCTCTTGCGGTTTCAACTTTTGATGTAGTTCTAAAGATTTTATTTTGAAAAACAATAATTTGATATTCTTATTCTTTTTTTGATTTTTCTATTAAATCTGTACAAGCGCTTTGCTTAATCGTTATTAGCTAACTTGGGATAACAGATCCTCAAAAATAGGTTAATATAAATCACATATTTGCTATGATTTTGGTTATTAGGAAAGAAGCTATGTTTGAAAATGAAGCAACAAAGAAATTTTTGCTAGTTATTATCAGAATTGCCAGCCAATCAAAATAAAGTATAAACCCTGTAATTAACGTAGTAATAGCAATTAAAATAATCTCTTTTATGCGTTCGAAAAAAATAAAAAATTAAATGAACCTTTAACAACATGAATCACGAGGGATAACTCTGTGCTCTGTAGTAAAATTATATAATAAGCTATTATTTCCATCAATTTTGACTCTTAATGAGAGGAGCGGTAGGAAATAATTGGAGGCCCGTCTTTTTAGACTTCAGGGATCTAGGAAGGGAACGGTTAATCATTTGCTTTGGAGTTTTTTCTCTTCTACTTTCTTTAATGCATTAAAACACTTACCAAATAGTTCTTTTATCTCTATGCTTTCATATTAGTCTCTCATTATTAATTCTTCGCAAGCAAGAATCTTCTCTACGGAGTAGTGGCTTAACGGATTTCTGTTTTTTTTAAGGTACTTCCATTCCTTGTCAGTGATATCTAAGTATTTTTAGATTTCCTATTCTCCCGAGATTTACTCCCAAGACTTACCTTCATTGAAAAGCTAGCTGCATATCTCATAAATGGTTTCAATAATGGATGATTTTAGTATCATTTTGTTTATTTGATCTATTTCCTTCTCCATCGTATTTGTCTTAGCCTTTAATATGCATATCTCTTCAGCGTTTCTGATTTAATTTTCTTGCAATTTTTGAATTTAACCCCTAAGTTCTTCATTGATTAATTTTTAATCTTTCTTTTCTCTCACAAGTTCTGCTAAGATCATTTTTTAGTCTTTCATTTCTCTCACAAGTTCTGCTAAGATCATTTTTTAGTCTTTCATTTCTCTCAAAAGTTTTTCGTTGATCATTTTTTAGTCTTTCATTTCTCTCAAAAATTTTTCGTTGATCATTTCTTAGTCTTTCATTTCTCTCAAAAATTTTTCGTTGATCATTTTTTCGTCATTCATTTCTTTCAAAAATTTTTCGTTGATTATTTTTTAGTCTTTCTCTTTTCTCAAAAGTTTTTCGTTGATCAATCTTTAGTCTTTCTCTTCTCTCAAAAATTATTAATTGATCCATTTTTAGCGCTTTTTAAGGAACGCAAGCATCTTGCCTTTAAGAAGCTAATTTGGCTAAGAATCCAATTTGTTCTCCTGAGTGGAAATATTTTTTTCAATTCCAGAAGTTCCTCCTTACTCCTACAAGCAATGATCATACTTTTTTAGTTTCTCCTTCAATTTCTGATTTTCTTAACTCTCAATATTTTAAATGTTTTTTCCTCCATACTCCTACTAGTCGATGCCTTCGTGTTATTATCTGTACTCTTAATTATTCAATTTTAAAGTTAGAGGTGTAATTCTTGCATAAGCATGCAATAATTGTTTTTCTTTGTTCTACTTCTCTATTAAGGATACAGCTGCACTTTCAATTTACTTTTCATCATTTCCACCATTATTTGTATTGCCTTTTAAGGAGGTTTCTTCTTATAAAATGAAATCTTCATTTCCTTTTAATTCTTTCAAAATATAGTTAGTAAATAAAGTAGATAAACTAATTACGAGCTAAAGTTGGTGAAAATTAAATGGCTTATATCCCTTGTTTATTCTGAATCTCGTCCATTTTGGTTCTTTTTTCCCTTTTTTATTTTTCTTTTTCTTTAATTTATATTTTTCTGAGATCTAATGATTGACTGCAGCTCTCCAAATTTGATTATCCATCCTCAAAAAAAATTTTAATAATTTTCTGCTGGATTTTTACTTTAATTAAATGAACAATTTGTCTGTTTGAGGAAATATGAGCAATTGGAAATATTTTGAAAGAATAAAGAATCAAAGTTTGGATGAATGAAGTCGATGTGCAATTTCAAAAAAAGAGAATCCTTACGGAGCGGAGGCATTGTGCTTTCAATACGAATTTGCATAGAAAGAGAGAGAGAGAGAGATGAGTTCAAAGAAATGCATCAAGAGAGAGAGAATCATGAGAAAGGTGAAGAAACTAGTCTAAGGCAATTGTACTAGCCATAATCCGAAGCCTCTTTGATTTGGAATATTTTTCTCAGCAAATCGTACTACTTGTTGGATTCCTTATTTAATTAATTCATAAGAAGGGTATTTTTAATATTTCTATCAGCCAATAAAAATAAGAATAAACTCTGTAATTAATGTAATAATAGCAAATAATAATCTCTTTTATTCACAAAAATAAGGAGTTAAATGAACATATATTAAAAGGATAACTCTGTGTTCGGTTTTAACTTTGATAAGCAACAATTTCCTTCAATTTGAATTTTGAATGAGAGAAATGGTATGAAATATTTTGAGACTGTTTTTTTGATTTTAGGGACCTAGGGAGGGATTGTTAATCATTTATTTTGAGTTTTTTCTCTTCTTCTCTTATTAGTACTTTAAGCACTTACCAAATAGACTTTTTATCTCTATGTTTTCATATTCGTCTTCCATTATTTATTGTTAGCAAGCAAGAGTCTTCTCTATGGTTTTGTGGTTTTTGAATATCTCATGTCCTTTTCGCAGTTAAAGTATTAGGTTGTGTAAAAATTATTGTCAGTTTTCCAAATTTATGCAGAAAAGAATTATGAAACAATTCACCTTAATATCTTTATTAGCAAAATTTTTAAAACTGACATTACTTTTTACGCAACCTAATACTTCCGTTTCTTGATAGAGAGACCGAGAAAATCTTGAACTTTTTCAGTTTTTCTAAGATAAGACTTATTTGTCTTCCCTTTCTCTCAAAAGCCCTTCAGTGATCATTTTTAGTCTTCATTTTCTCTCAAAAGTTCTTCATTGATCATTCGTTAGTCTTTGTTTTCTCTCAAAAGTTCTTCGTCAATCAATTTATAGTCATTACTTTCTCTCAAATGTTTTTCATTGATCAATTATGAGATGTTGCCTTTAATCGCTAGATCTCGAGACGCATTTAAATGAGCTCAAGCATAGTGCCTTCTTAATCCTTTAATTTCTTTTTTTCCTCCTCTTTATCTTTATTCTCTGAAAGATTCTCTTATTTTGCTTACTCTTGTTTTTTAACAATCATACTAACATTCATATTATCCTCTTTTTCCTTTCGATCCTCATCATTCTCTTTGTCCTCTATTAGTTTCATTTCTTTTGTCTCTGTTTTTTGATCCTCTGGTTTATTCTATCTCCTTATTTTCTACACTTTACTCTTCTATTTAGTACTCATCTTAAACTATTATGATATCTCCTAATAACTTTTTAATAGCTCATCTTTCTGATCCTCTTCTTTCTGATTATCTTAACTCTCATTTTTTTCTGTGCTGATTCCCTACTCCTACTTAGCAACGCTAACTTATTTTAGTTTTTTTTTAAAATTTCCAATTTATATTATTCAAGATAATAGGTACATGCCGCATATAAGCTCAATAAGCGTCATTTTTGCCATTATTTTTTTATGTTGTTAATGAAGGGAGTGACGTTAATTTCTATTATCTTGATTTCTCAAATTCTTTTAAATCTTACAAAATTTAGAGAATCATGTCCAAGAAAAGACGAAAAATTGAAAATGAATGATTGTTAAAGAGTGGTGCCTCTTTTTTATTCAAAGATTCCTCCATTTCAGTTCTTTTTTCCCTTTTTCCTTTTCTTTAATTTATGTTTTTCTTAAAAATAATGATCGGGTAGCTCGCTAGGTTGATTTAATTGCCTGCTGAATTTGAATCCAAAGTAGCTTTTTAGCGGACTTTTATTAAATGATAATAGGATTATCAGAAATATGTGAACAATTGGAAATGCTTTCAAAGTATTTGAAATCAAAGCCCGGATGAATGGAATCTATGAGGAATTCAAAGAAAGATAATTACTAAAGGAGGAGAAAAATTTAGAATTAAAAACAAGATTCATAAGTAATTTTGAAGGAATTGAAGAGAACCCAAGAATTCCTTGTTGGTTTCTAGTTCCTGAGAATCGATTTCTAATTTTAAAAACTTCTCGCTAACTATCACAAGAAAATTTATCATAATTAAGTAATTATTGGAAAAATACTTTTTGAATATTTTCTGCCTATTTTAGCAAGGTTTTATTTTGGAAAAAGTTTATGCTGTTTTAATAATTTAGAGCAACCTATTTGAGTTACCTTTCCAAAGAATATCATAGTTAAATAAGAGAATCTTTTAAATGATTAGTTTTTCAGTATTCATAGATAGGATTAAGAAATGTCTTATGAAAAATAATTCAAAAACAAGATATTTTTTATCAATTCTCAGCTACACATTAGCTATTCAACATAAAATATTTATGATAAGAAGTGTAGAAAAAAGGTTGTGTCTTAAAGAATAATACTACTTTTTATAAATTATATTATCATTAATTGACTTTAGAGAAAAATGAGTTAAACACTTTGAAAATCCTTGTTTAATTGTTTTATCATCTATTGTCAATAGAATGAAATGTAATATTTTATCAATCTTTTTGCTTTGAAAACTAACAATTGTAATATTCTCTTACCATTTTGACCAATTCTATTACCCCAGAACTGCAGATTTAAAAAGGTGAGAGTAACACACTTTGAAATTTCTTCCCCTACATACTTTGCACCATTATCACCAATTCTATTAATACTGAGATTTAGATTTAAAGAAGTGAGATTAACACACTTTGCAATTACTTCTCCTAAATACTTTACATCACTCTCTCTAATATTATTATTACTGAGAGCTAGATGTAAAGAAGTGAGACTAACACACTTTGAAATTCCTTTTCCTAAATAATATACACCATTTTCACCAATTCTGTTATTACTGAGATTTAGATTTAAAAAAGTGAGACTAACGCACTTTGAAATTTCTTCTCCTAAATAATTTGCACCCTTCTCACTAATACTATTATTACAGAGAGCTAGATGTAAAGAAGCGAGAGTAACACACTTTGATATTCTTTCTACTAAATACTTTGCGCCATTCTATTTAATACTATTAACCATGAGATTTATATTTAAAGATGTGAGACTAGCACACTTTGAAATTCCTTCTCCTAAATACTTTGCACCATTCTCACCAATACTATTATTCAATAGATCTAGATGTAAAGAAGTGAGACTAACACACTTTGAAATTTCTTCTCCCAAATACTTTGCGCCATTCTCCCCAATACTATCCTCCCATAGATTTAGATTTAATGAAGTGAGACTAACACACTTTGAGATTGCTTCTCCTAAATACTTTGCGCCATTATCATTAATACTATTAGTCATGAGATTTAGATTTAAAGAAGTGAGACTAACACACTTTGAAATTCCTTCTCCTAATTACTTTGCGCCATTCACACCAATACTATTACTTCTTAGATCTAGAAATAAAGAAGTGAGAGTAACACACTTTGAAATCCCTTCTCCTAAATACTTTGCACCATTCTCCCCAATACTATTACTACTGAACTCTAGCTTTAATGAAGTGAGAGCAACACACTTTGAAATTTATTCTCCTAAATTCTTTGCACCATTCTCACCAATTATTTTCATATTATTAAATAAATTGATTGAATCTATTAGTAAATGAGGTGTTTCTTGTAGTTTATCCATCAACTCTTATGGATTCTATGTTTTTATTGAAATCCTTTCAACAATGGGTTCTTAGAATTGTTGATTCTCCATTTTAATTTCATGAAACATTTGGTCACAAATGATATTCTAGTTAGACAATTTCTTAAATTTTTTTCCCTTTTTACGATTTCTTTTTTTAATTCTCAGCTACTTATTTAAAATAGGTAATCTTTCATTGTGCATTTTCTAAATATTCCCCGCAGCATGTGTAATTACTGAACTAATGACTGCATTAATTCTTTTTCAAAGATTGATTATAATATCTCGGACTTGATAAATGAGGTAGAATAATGTTTTAATGGAACAGTAGCTTACTGTTCTTACGTTATCTAAAATAGAAGCTGAGAAGATTCTTCATCAAGCCAAAATTAATTGTAATAGTTATATCTACCTTGATGCTAATTATGGAAATCTCATGAATGGTTATGCAAAATTGATATTAGAAAAATGAAGGTTGTAGCAGATAAAAAAACCAAAAAATGAAAATAGTATTTCTCGAAATAATGAAATAAAATGGCAAAAGCTGAAATTGTCAAGGGTTAGACAATAAGAAAAAGGAGGAATTATGCATAGAAATTTCTATGAATCTAAGAAACAGAATGAGGAAGGGGAAGAAACTGAAAACAATATGCTGTAATTCAGCAGCCAGGTTCAGAAGTTAGTAGTTAGTTTTGGAGTTATTCCTTTGAAAAAAATGAATGTAACTTTGATTATTTCTTTTTCAGAAGAATCGGCGGTTCAGAATTCTAAAGGAAATTTTTAATCAGCAATCAGCTTGCCAATGCTGAGAGCCTGCAGAATTAATTCCTTAATACAAGCTAGAAAAGCATTGTTCTCGAGTAATTTACAGCATCCCATTCACATATCACATGTGAGTGCACCAGATAATCAGTGAGATTATTATAAAATTCCGTAAAAGCAATCAAAATTCTCAACAGGTTTATCAAGGAAACTTAAAAAAAAGATCATTCAAACAAGTAGTTGTTTGCATAGTCTAAAGCACAATCTAGTTCACCAGGAAGTTAAGATATTGCTAAGAAGAATTTTGATATTAGAAGCATCAGTCCATAATAGCATTTAAAAAATAACTGGTTATCTACTTCTGAGAAAAACATCGAGCATAAATATGTTATTTTATCTGAAAAACCATGAAAATAGCTAGAATTTTTAAAGACTTGTACATCTCATTCCGAGAATAATAAGAAATAATGAAGATTCAATTGGGAATAGTTCTCCATTATCAAAGAATATTAAGGTTATGAATGAAAGTAGATTCTCCCAGCATCTTATTAGTAAATTCATAAGGAAGCGGTCACTAAAATGGTGATGAAGAAATCTATTGAAAAATAAAATAGGAGTTATTTTGAGTAGTAATTGTTATCGGAATTGTCGCTGAATAGTAAAAACTCAAGAGAAGAAACGATGTAGCCTTCAAAACTCAAATACTCAAAGTAGCTGAATACATATCCATCAGTTATAAAAATAGCAAGATAACCTGGAATTTCGTTGATTGAGAAGAGTCATAGAAACTACACAGCCAAAGAGAAGAATAAAGAATCTTCGTCAGCATAATTATCATCAAATTCTTCTTCGTTTCACTTGTTATTCGATGTTGAGCTTGAGTTTAAATAAAACTAAACCCCATATTTTCATTAAAAAATAATTGATTGACAAATAACATAAATCTTAAGACAGAAAGAGAGAGAGAGAAAATCATGATGAAATAAAGAATCTACTGTCCAAGTCAATTTCACTAGTTATAACCAGAAGAATCTCTCTATGACTTAGAATATTTTTCTTGGATTTCTTATTTAATTATTTCAAAAGTATGAAGGGTGTTTCTAACATTGTCATTAGGTAATCAAAATAAGGGAAAACTCTGTAATTTATGTAATAATAGCAAATAATAATCTCTTTTTTTCTTACAAATAAGAAGTTAAAGAACAAATATTGAGAGGATAACTTCTTCTCGGTTTTATCATTGATAAACATCCATTTCTATCAATTTTGATTCTTCATGAGAGAAGTGGTATGAAATATTTTGAAACTGTCTTTTTTGATTTAGGGATCTAGGAAGGGGATGGTTAATCAGTTGTTTTAGGGTTTTTTCTCTTCTTCTTCTCTGCTTATTACTTTAAGCACTTACTAAATAGTTTTTTATCTCTATGCAATCATATTCTTCTTCCATTATTTATTGTTCTCAAGCAAGAATCTTCTCTATAGTGTTTGTGGTTTTGGTATTTCTCGTATCTTTATCGCAGTAAAGTTATTAGGTTGTGTAAAAATTATTGTCAGTCTTACAAATTTATGCTGAAAAGAATGATGAAATAATTCACCTTTAATAACTTTATTAGCATAATTTTGAAAAACTGACATTAATTTTTACACAACTTAATACTTCCATTCCTTGATAGTGATACCGAGAAAATCTTGCACTATTTCAGAAAGGTCTACCACTCCATTTTCGACAAGTTTTAGTGAAATAACGCCCAAGACTTATCACCATTGAGACGCTTACTGACTATCTGAAAAGCTGCTTCCATAATAGAGATCTCCGTATCCTTTTGTTTAGATCACCAACTCCCTTCTATAAAATATTTATCCTAGGCTTTAACAAGCCTACCTCTCCATTAAAGATTTTAGGATCTTTAATTATTTTTCATTTGATTCTCGAATTTCCTCCTAGCTAATCAAACTACTTACCATCACTGTCTTTAAGAATTAGATCAAAGACAAGCGATAATCGATCCTTCCAAGCTGATCTTCTGGAAATGAAGAGAATATTTCCACTCAGGACAAATTAAATCTTCAGCCAAGATTCCTTACCATCTTTCATTTAACAATAATTGGTTTCCTCTAAGACTGATTCCTCTGAATATTTCTTATCTTTCTTTTTTTTCCTCCTCTTTATCTTTATTTTCTAAGTGAACCTTAGACATTTCATTTTCTGAAAGATTCCCTTCCTTTAATTACTCTAGTTCTCTAAAAATCATACTAACATTCCTGCTAACTTCTTTTTCCATTCCATCTTCATCCTTCTTTTTGTCCTCATTTATTTTCATTCCTTCTGCCTCAGCTAACTGTTTCCTTTTTAATATTGATTTCTTTATTTTCTAAAATTGTATCTTCAATCTATAACTCATTTTAAACTCGTTTGATTAACGTTAGTATCTCATACTATTTTGAATCTTCTTCTTTCAAATTTTCTTAACTCTCAAATTTTTCAATATTTATTCCCTACTCCTACTAAGCGATACCATCTTGTTTTATTTTGTATTCTTCAATTCCCGATTTGAAAGTTCGAAGAAGATATGTCGCAGGTGCATACTCATTCATTAATATTCTTTCTGTCTTCTTATTCTCTTAACTAGATGCAATTTTTGTAATCTCATTTTACTTTTCAGCATATCTACCATAATATTGATATGTATTTAAGGAGGAGAGTACCGTTTCTTTCTATTAAATTGAATCCTCATTTTCTTTTAATTCTTTCAAAATGTTGTTCTTAAAGATAATAACATGCCCAAGAGCTGGTGTTAAAGAAAACCCAATGAATTGTGCCCTTTATTTATTCTAAGATTACTTCATTTTGGTTCTTTTTTCCTTTTACTTTAATTTGATTTTTCCTTAGATCTAATGATTCGCTAGCTAGCTAAGTTGATTAAATTACCTGCTGAATTCGAATTCTTAGTAATTTTTAGCGGACTTTTCTTAAATTATAATAGGGTTAGCAGAAACTTATGAGCTATTGCAAATGTTATCAAAGTATTTGGAATCAAAATACTGATGAATGGAATCTATGAGTAATTAAATCCCTAAGGGAGCAGATTTTTTAAGATTGAAAGCAAGATTGATAAGAATTTTATAGTTTTAGATTACGTTGTCTTCATTTTCTTCGTCAAATGGTGTAATTTTGAAGGAATTGAAGAGAATTCAAGAATTCTTTGCTGACTTCTAGCAGTATTTAAAGTAAAAATGCAGTCTGTTCAAATGAAAAATAGATTAAAGAGTCCAAAGAAAAAAAAATAGAAAACCTAAATTGGGTTAAAAAGAATTGTTGGGAATAAAGCCAAGACAAAATAACGAAATTTGTTGTTGTAAGAGTACACTTAGCCTTAACACAATATTGAGGTGCTTTCGTTCGACGAATAATTAAAAGATTTCTGGGGGATTTGTTATGGGGTGAGTGGATATGAGACTTGGAGATAATTTAGAGTGCTGACAAAGTATAAGAAGAAGACTAAGGCATAATTATTAAATGGGTATCCAAACAGCGCAAGCAAAGGGTGGAATATGAATAATCTGCGAAAAACAAACAAAAAGAAAACAAAAAAAGTGACAGAAAACAAGTTGTTTCATCTCCAACTCTTTCCTCAAGCACACAAAGGTAAAATATCCATTAAACACTCAAGAAAAATACCCAAGCTAATAATTTAGCGCCTTAGCTCTCCTTAACAACTATCTATCCGATTCGTATCTAAAGGTACCACCAAGAGTATTGTATGAGTAGTGAAAGTGCATTTGTTCCTACCTCTAAGCATAATAGCCACCATCAACAATAGTCATCACCTTAGCCACTTAAAAAAATCAAACTCATTCGGAAAAATTCAAGTCCCTTAACGAATTCTCTGAAATCACTCATTTTCGCTAAAACCCCTCTGAAAGGCTCACCACAACGCAGTGATTAGCAGCGATCACCTATAGGTAAAGCATTTCCCTATTATTGTCCTCCAAATCAGCAAAGAAAACCCTCAGAGCAATCTTAGATTGAATTAAAAAAGAGAAATATCTAAATCCGCGTGTCTCCAAGTAGCCACACTTCATCACTTACTTCCGATATTCCTTCATTTGAATTGAACTCTTGCAACGACATTGCTAGCTCCACATCAAGCACCCACGCTGCTTTACATCTGTCACATTTCTAGCATCCACCCATGATACATTAATCATTGCATCTTTTTCAACCAAAACAGCCTTAGCAGTCAAATCCTTCCAATTTTAGCTCAGGACATAAAAAATAATCTTATTTTGAGATGCACTAGCTGGAAGATTCTGATTTAGACATGGAATCTCAAAAATAGCTTAGAAACGCAAATAGATTATCTACAAGCAACTCGGCAAGTAGCTTACTCAACTGGAAAACACTTCCAATTGAGATAAACAAAGTGATCCAGGCTTCCAAATTGACAGTAGAGGATATCTAAATGAACTACGATGGAATCATTCCTTTGATTGAGATGGCCGGAGATCGAAAAATGGCTATGCAGAAGGTTGTAGAAGCTTAGAGATAATAGGAATCGCTTGTTTTAGACGTATTAAACATTCCATAAGGAACAACCTTGCAAAGCGCAATAGCGAACATCATCAACGAGTTTAATAGATCGCCATCGTAAGTTGATCGCAGTGGCAGGTCATTCAACTCTTCGTATTCATCGCCCAAACAAATTAGAAGCACTCCAATAAAATTCAAAAAAATAGCAAAGAAAATTTCATCAGCACCTGCAATCCATAAGGCTTAAAGCGTCTAAACTTTTAATAGTTCTTTTGCTGGAATAACCTCAGCACATAGACATGAAGGAATTCACTCTACAGCTCCTGAAAAATTCAACGGAAATTAACAGAGATTTGAAAATAATCCGTCAAGTTATCTTCACGAGGCAGGAGCTCAAGAGAAAGATGGTGAAAGTAGGAGTTATTTAACCCATGGAGTACTTGATTTTGGAGAGGGAATTCAAGGGAACAATTCACATGGAATCGAAATAGGTTTTGCTGCTTTAAAAAACAACATTTTATCACCTAGAAAGAATCTCTTGCAGCCACAATAAGTATTCGACGAAGAAGTGGGCATTCAACATGAAATCCAGTAAGAAATTTAAACGGGCAGCTTCGGGTGGGAAAAAAAAACAAAAACAAAAAAAAAGAGTTAAAAGAATATTGTTTTGAAAGGGATGGAAGGAGAAGTAATTGAGGATAATGAAAAAAAGATATTCCCGCAAAGATATTATTCCCCCCCCCCCCCCAGGCAGCAATACTTCATCAGTGCAAATTTAATTTCTCGAAAGCGCTGCGTCATATGCGATGGGGTTGTATTAACATATTGATTGGAGACAAGCGATTGATGAGATTATTTGCAGTATTGAATGAAATTTCCTTGCACCATTTTTAGCAAAAAATCTTTTGAAGAAATCAAAATATTCATTTGATTTATTTTTGCGCTTAGAATGAATCAACTCGATGACTATTCTTATCAACAATTCAAGCTGAAGAGACATATGTCTGATCCATACGGTGACTATTACTTCAATTCTTAGAATTATAATAATTCGCATCCTCACCCCTTCAATCATGCTCCCAACAATTTCTTTAATTAAGCGTAAGGACTTTAACAAAACAAAAGATGATGATGATATGTTTGAATCCCTCTCTGATTGTAATTCTCTCATTTGATTTATCAGAGAGAATCCAGAAAGAGTCCTCTCAATGGAATAGTAATAGTATCATGAAGAAAATCCCTTTGACGATCAAGATCATCATATTCGATAAGGCTTTAATTTCAAAAAAGATGAAGATGACACTCTCTATGGACCATTTTAGTCCCAGAATGATAGCTTTGAGGATCTTCTGAATTCGTAAAACAAAAAGAATAAGCAGCAAAAGTAGCAGCTGAACAGTAATAATAATAATTTGTAGAGCCACTAATATCCATCTGCGCTACCTCACTTTGAAGATTTAGGATTCAGACCAAATATATCAGAACCATTTTTACAGGGTTTAAATATTGAAGAAGTGGTGAATTCTAAATAGGGTTCAAGTGTCCATATGAGGACTGAACTTGCCAATAGTAGTTAGCCATAATACAATGGTAGTTTGTCCTCCTCTTTTAATAGAGCAGGTTGAAGAGGACATCTTTAGAGGAGGAGAGTTAGAGTGAGAAGTTGAGTGGCTATTTGAATAAAGAATTGATGGATTTTAAAATCAGAAGACAACTATTAACTGGAATAATCAAATGAAGAGAAAGAACTTCCTGCAGTTGGCTTCCTTCCTCTTGAGGTTAGCAGACGACAAGCCACGTGATGCTCATTATTTTCTTATCCGATATTTAGCTTAGCGCAATAAATATTCTTTGTGCTGAATCTTGCATCTCAATCATCATCTTCTTCTTTTCTCCTCCTACTCCTCTCATCCAATGTTGAACATAGTAAACAAGCCTTCTTTAACCAATCGTTAATAATTGTATTCCAGCCAGACTTTGAAAATAAATTCCTCCCGCACTTTCTTGATCTGTTCGAGTTTCTCAAAATATTGTTTTCTTTTATATATTTTTTCCCTTTGACTCTTTTGAACTTATTCTCCTCAACAAATGAGTTTAATAATTTTTCTTTTAATTGATTTTCCATTCTTTCATTTAAAAAAACAGAATTATTTACAAAAGCAGCCGCTCATATTTAAATTGTTTGGAAATTAATGAATTGTAATATTAATAGAATCTTTTGGGAAGTTTAAAGAATCTTCTTCATGAATTCAATCAATGATTTCATAAATCTTAAAACGGATACCATATACTTTAAAATTAAATTGTTGACAAAAACAAAGTATGCAGGAAAAATAAGAAAAAAAGGAAAAGTTAGTTGTAACTAATTAAGTGTCGATTAGCCCATTAGATGAAGCCACACTGAGGATAATAAACGAAAAAAATGAACAAACAATTAAAAGTACAAATTTAACCCCTTAAGGAGCTAACAATCCACTCTAAGAAAAGTGAGAGAAAATTAAGCAAAAAGAAATAACTAATAAACACCAGAAAAGAAATAAACTCTACAAAAAGAGCAAACTAACTTTCAATTTAAAATAATATTTTGTCCTTAACGTCTGGATTACAGGTTCAATCAGTCAAATAGAGAGATAAAGCAATATAGTCTCTAGAAAATGATGAATAAGAAAGAAAAAAACAATAATTTGTTTGCTGATTTATTAATCAACATTTTTAGTAGATTATTGATAATTTGTCTGTGTCCTGAAATTTAGAAAATCAAACAAAAAAACTGAATTTCAGGATGCTGTTTTGTTCAGCTCATCGCTCTATCGGTTCTGATATTTCTCATGTTCGTTTGGTTATATTATTAAAGTTTCAAACTTCCAGATAAAAATGGAACATAATGCAATTAATTACTTATGAGTTGAGTGTAGATCAAATCATCAAAGTTTTATTGATATTTTTCCTTGGTATTTATGCTAAAGTTATCATTATTGAGTGAATAAAATAAATTTGATTTAGTGTATAATTAATAGATTTGTTCTTTTAAACTTTTAAACTCTAGAGTCTAGATGAATGTTGTTCATATTGTGACTTAGATTATTCTTTTTCAAACAACTTAAACTAACCATCTCAGTCAATTCAAGAGTTTGAGATGTCCTGTGATTTTATCAATTGCATCTGCATCGCCTGGTCCTATCGCACATACTGTTATGTTACCTGGCTCCACCTTTGAAACATAATGTAAAACATATTTACTTATTCGATTAGTATTATCTAGAACGAATAACTCTAATAAATTCTCAAATTAATTTCTTACTTCTGTCTTTCCTGCATCTGAAATAAGATACGTGTTGATCTTAGCTAGCGTAGCTTAGTTTTCAAGTTCCAGTAACTACGATATAGAATCAACTTTCAGAACAATTTTACGTGTCCCGCAGTCTTCCCAGTTCTCCAAGATATCTTCTACTTCGCTGGATTCTCTGCTATCCTACAATCCCTTGTATGCGCCCAAGGCTATTATATTAACAGAATCAGGAATTAAAGTCAATTACTACTATTTAGCAAAAAGGAAACAAATCTATCTGTGTTAAACATGTTTCGTTTACCTGCATTAGCTGTCTATTCGACTATCTTGCCAACTCCCATTTTCAAATCCATTCTAACTAAAAATACCTATTCCCAAAACACAACAACAGTTTTATTTCTATTCTTTGAATCGTTTTAATAATTATTTTTTTCTTCTCAAAACTCACCATCTTGTAGAATACTTCAGGAACATCTTCCCCCATTGGATAGGACATATTTTCTATGCTGATTCCGATATTCGAGGTGCTACCTCTTTGCACAATTGCTGGCATCCCTAACAGTTATTCTGCAGTTAACCCACTGCTCAACGTAATCTTGCTGAGATCTTCTCTTAAAGGTTAGTATTGCTATTACAGAATATTGCTATTTTTATCATTCGTTGCATCAATTTCTTCTTAGAATGAGAGGAGCAATTCCACTGCGGTTTCTTTATTATCAGTCAGCGCTAAGACCTTCTCAACGGAGGGTTCAGTGAATCCAAGCTGAAGTAACTCTTCCTTTAAAGTTTGTTATAAATTTTACTTTTTTTCGTCCATATTTGTGTATTGCTAACTTAATTGATTGAAACTAAATGATTTGTTCTTGGTATTAATATTGTTTCTAGGATCAAACAGTCTGCAATTTGATCTGTTCTTCGATTATCAGCAGATAAATCACATATCGTTAAGCTGTATTTATTTAAAATAGACAATAAAAAGAAGATTGTTGTTTGTAATTAGACGCTTTTCAGGAATTCTACTTGTGAACTTTAATTAATTAAATCAAAAGTTCTACAAACAAACTAATCTGCAACTACTCCGAATAGCAACAGCAACAAGAACAGCTTTTTTTTAACAAAACCTTCTTTTCCAGTTTTATAACAATCATTCAAATAACATCCCAATGAAATTGAGCTTCACGAATACTTCTACTAGTACTAGCGTGAACACTTCTAATTTCTTTCCTTTCATTGAAAAGCCCAACAAGAAGAGCTTATCACATGCGCAGACTCTAGATGAGAATACACTTAATTACACGTTGACTCCATTTTCTCCTAAGAATAACAGTATCTTGAGTGCAACTACAATCCCAACTGTACCTTTCAAAGTGAGAAACAGCACACTGTTAAGTTCCAAATCACAGTTTGAGGCAGTCAAAAGCTAGAACAGTAACAGCACTTGCAGCATCTAAAATCAATCCAAAAAGAAGACTTCAATGCTTGTAAGAAGAAACTGCATGATTGATTGGATTATTTCTATTGGATAATGTGCTTTGGGAAATATGAATTGTTGGTTTCTAATAGCTGTTAGGGAGCCCAAAAGAAATGATGAAGAGTCTAAGTGAGCGATTAGAAGAGCAACAATGCTAGATTGACTCTAGAAACTCAACGATTCAGGAATTGGAATAGCAAGTGGCCATCATTAAGACAGAACTCTCCAATGAAAAGCAAGCCTTGCAACTCAAAGTAGAAGCAAATGCTAAGCTGCAAGAAAACAACGAAAAGATGAATTTAAGAGTTAGACAATCAGCCAGCAAGTAGAAATTGGATTATTTTTTTTTGCAAAGCTTAAAAAAGAGATTGAATATTTAAATGATAAAACCCAAGAATTAAATGTCTTTCAGAATACAAAAAGTGGAATAACTTCTTTGCATTTTATTAGGCTGGACGATATGACAGGAAAGGTCACAGGGCTAGAACAAGAACTTCGTTAATGGAAGGAAATCGATAGACAAAGGAATGATCAAAAGGATATTCTAAAGAAGAAATCTGAAGACCTGGAATCTAAACTAAAAAGCTAAGCATAGGAGCAGAGATAGAAGCTTAAAAACGAGTAATCGCAGTAGATTGCTGGGTTTCAGTAGGAAATACAAATATTAGAGGTACTTACATAAATTCTTAGCTTTTTGTCGATTTGAGATATTTGAATCCATAAAATGAGCTTTTTGATCTTATTTTGGTAATGATCCAGTCTTAGCTTGGCGCAATAACTCTCGAAAACACTCAATACCAGCAAACTGCTAGGCAACTAGAAAATGAGAAGTTAGCTGTTTGCTCAGAAAATTTAGAACTTCGAGAGAAGTGCAGAGAATACAAGAGCGCAACTGAAGAAGCAACTAAGCTACAATAAGTAATCACAAAAGCACATGAAATCATTATTAATTCAGCCTTACATGGTTTATAAGAAGAATAATATGTTATTTTATTTTTAAAATACAAGAAATCTAGGGAAAAGATAAGAGAGTTAGAGTAGCAGCTGGATATTCAGAGCAAAGAATAATAAGGAGAGATAGCGAACGAGAAGATAAGAGAAAAGCAGATAAGTGACGCGTTAGAGAAACACCACAATGAGGCTCTTCGAGAACTGCAGTGGAAGAGCTATGAATAGATGAAGGAGCTGCAAGGAAAGCACAATGAAGATTAAAAGAAAATTGAGAAAATGAATGCTAAAATTCAGGTAAATAATGATTATTAATTACTATTGGTTAGTTAGCATTCAAAATCCAAATCCAAAGACATATGTAACTAATTGTGTGTTTTAAGTCCTAAAAGGATGATATTCTCTTGAGATAGCGAGAGATGGAGAAGCTGAAGAAAGCAGAAGATGAACTGAAAGCAGACCTCAAGATTCAATCAGAAGAATTGAGCAGTACTTAAGCTTCTCTTGGACAGGTTTCAAAGGAACTACAGACTTTGTAGATCAGATCCTAAGAAGACAAGATTAAATAGAATACTCTCAGGAATGTGCTCTTTAAGCTCAAACAAGGACAGGTGGGTAGTCTTGATCTTTTTGTTGTTAATGAAATTGTTCAAAAACTGTAATAGTAATGTTGATTGTATTTGCATAGGAGGAGCTTGAAAAGAGTCTGCGATGCAACCACTGTTTGAAATTCATTTAGGAGCCTATTACATTGATTCCTTGTGGGCACTCCTTCTGTTTCGGCTGCAAAAACGCCTTTGCCAAAGAATGCATAAAGTGTGGGCCAAAATGTAAAATTGAAGCGAAATATCGTAACGAACTTCTTGATGACATTATTGGGATTTACAAGACGATAACAGCACTAAAAGAGAATCTCCTGTCATACATTCATTTAGAAGGATGATAATAGCTTCCAAATATCCATATTGTGTATTTGTGAAAAGATGCTAGTATGACTTTTAAATGGAAACCTATCCTTATTTTGTTGTTGATTTGTTGAAAGTAAGAACAAATACTAAAATAATTCTATAGAAAAGAACACAATATTTATTAAAATAATCGATATGGGGATCCACAAAATAGCCAAATTATTAACTTATTTATGATAAAAAGTTGTCTAGATTCGTTGAAGAGACAGTTGGAAAAGAATAATTCAATTAACATCCTTCAAAAGAACGAATTCAAAAAACAAAGCCCCCCCAACAAACAAGCTTATTTCGTTTACAGAAAAGACAGTAGTGCAGTTAACAAAACAAAATAGAAGAATATTTGTATAGAAACCTCAAAACAGAAGAAGAAGTATCCTTGAGTTTGTCAAGCTGTCTGTAAATCTAACGAAATGATTGCTAACCGCATTGAAAATAGTAGAAATATCATCCCAAGCGGCAGCAGACAATTTGAGCAAAACCAACATGATCATGAGGATGTTGATTATGTTTAAGAATTGAGCCTTCTGGATGAGATATTACGATGTGGGAATCGCGCAGCATAGGTAGGGGACATGATGCAGCTGTACAATATATTTAACTAAGTTTGCATGAAGCTCAGAGATTAGATTAACAGGTAAGCAGCGAGTTAAAACGAATTGCAGATGTCTTCAGCGTTATTCAAGGAGTATTAGCAAACAATGATCTAGCAGGATGCGTAAATCGTAGCATTGGAAGCAGCGCAGCAAAGATACGAAAAAAGGGAAGCAACTCAAGCAAGTTAGATTGCGTAGTTGTAGCAGAAACTAGCTTATTATTAATAATAATAAGGAAAACCAAATAATGATACTTTCCCTGATGCTCCTCCTTTCATCCTAACTCCAAACAGGAGCAGTAACAATAGTAACAACAACGAGAATTACACTCCTACTGGGTATTATTCCTGTTTCACAAATAATGGCAATTCCCTTACCAAAAATAACTCTAACTTGAAAGAGCCTTCTTCGTCCGCAATGCAATCTCTGAATAGTTCATCTTTGACAAAAACTACCAAAGACAACTAAGACAACAGCTATTATAGCACTGCTAAGCCTTATCAAGAAGATAAAAACGATGTGAATGAATAATACAGAAGAAAAATAGAATAAATACTCTTAAGAGATAATCATACGCGCACACAGGGAGGATCTTCAAAACAGCAGTAACTACTGATAGGAGGGAACTCCAACATAAGCAGTACGACTAATTTTAATAGTTGCAACAGTTATATCAGCAGTAGAAAGGTATCTGTTGACATTGCAGCTAGAAATGATGGTACTCCTATAAACAATGCAGTTATTAAATCCTTGAAAGATAAGGATCCAAATACTTTGACACACATAGCAACAGATAGCGATAAGAGTCCACAAAGAGGAATGCCATCAACTAATAAACAATAACCTTAACACGAATAAAAGCAATAGTATCAAGGAAAAGATAATTTTGAAACAGGTAGCGGAAGTAAAGAGAATCACTAGAATCTAAAGCTAACAAGTGATATTCGCTGCTTTCAATCACCAGCGTAATAGTAGTCTTCATAGCTACCTTAGCAGCTCCCAAGGAAAGGTGCATTACTCAGTGCTGGGCTTCGTCCGTTTGATTATGATCGAGCAAATGAACTCATATCTAAACAAAAAGCAGCTATTTAGGAAATACCAGATGCTAATAGCAAAAACAAGCAGTTTTAGCCATAACAGACATCTCATCAGTCTCATCAGCGCAGTCTTAGCCAGCATGTTTCCTCCAAAGTTGAGTCTTAGATTTACCCTGCAGAAGATTAGTTTCATCGACATCTTGAGAGCTCCAAGAGTTAGCTGATTCTGCCTATGGTTCCTTCAGCTGTTTCCGCAGCTTGCAAATCCAAAGAACTCATGAGTACCATAACTCGACAGTAAGCTCATAAAATATCCAACTTTGAGCATAAAAGCAATATCCCATAGGATTATGTTACTCCAAAGGAGTTAGCTTCTGGCTAGGTTCATCCTTAATCTATGTTTGCTGCAGACAATGTAATTTAATAAGGTTACAATTAAGGCTCAGAAGATAAATCTTTTAATTCTAATAGTGATAAAATGATTGGAAATTACTCAAGCAAGCTAATGGAAGCACCTTAGATTAACACTACCAATAGCAATATACCTATCCCAAATAGCATTAACCATACTCGTTTCCAATCTCAAACATCAAATGCTATGATCAATATGTAAAATGGCAGATCTTAACCAAACCTTCTACCTTCGAGATCTCAACTAAACCTACAATCCTCACGGTCACGTATCTTAGACGCGAGTACATTAACTGCAACGCCTTCTAATGGCGAAGCCAACTCATAGTTACCCAAAGAAAAAGCCTAGATTCCATGTTTACCAAGACCAAAGGATTCTTTCTTTTCAGCTGATTAAAAATCATTCATAAACACACCAGTTGGTAGCAATAGTAGCAGTAATTTCAACTCTAATCAGCAGAATAGTTCAATCAAGAAAGGATTGCTGGGTACAGCAGCAGCATAGGTGTAATAACAATAGTCTAATAATACCAATAATTATGTTGTTACTGCTAAGCACTCTAAGAACCCTAGCATATCAGGAAATCAATTGATAAACACATGTAAATAACTCTAAAATTACCCACAGAACTATGGAAATGCAATGACAAAGTAGATCTCTCATTAGGAACAGTCTTGGGTGCTACAAGCCAAAGCAACACTTCCAAATGACACCCAGCAAGTAAATAATTTCCCAAATTGAATATATTCTCTCTTTCCATTATTCTTTCTGATTCCCTTTATTTTACTCAATAAACCCTAGAGCCTTGCAGTGGAGATCTCAAAAAATCCCGTTTCCCATCAAACTTACAACTTTTCAAACATCATCAAGACTATTAGTGGAAATGGACCAAATGAGAGAAAAGCTGAATTAAACTGCTAAGCTGAGAAATACCCCACTGGGGACGATGACGATAACTAAGGTGGGTTACTAGATAGCATGAGTGTATCAAGTAGCTGCATGATGGTAAGCAACGAATACTCTGCTGCGTATGAGAACACATTAGATGCGCTGCAGAATCTTGCCCCACTTGCCGATCAGCATCAGCTGCTCACGAAATACTCCAATATCAATCTCAAAATCAAAGATTTCTCAAGCAAAAAGAGTCTGCTATTCGCAAAGGATCCACCTGCCCCTGCATCGAATTACATACCTTCACATATCTTCGAGGAGTTTTTCATTACTGGACCTTAAAATGCAGATTTATTAGGATCTCTCAAAGGAATGAACTAAATCATGGAGAAACCAACTCTTGTGGATGCGAAAGTGCTTTACCACTTCAATGGATCATCCTTACCTA
>Ga0302271_10000276_pt1 | contig 48292 bp, 25 predicted proteins | sample III_Bog_N1_1_FD_198767 | JGI IMG/M metagenome (GOLD analysis project Ga0302271, IMG submission 198767) | Peat permafrost microbial communities from Stordalen Mire near Abisko, Sweden - III_Bog_N1_1 | ecosystem: Environmental > Terrestrial > Soil > Wetlands > Peat | place: Sweden: Abisko...
GATTTCAAAAATAAGTACTAATTAATGAATTCAATGCTTTTGTTTTTTCTGCTGAAAAGTCGCCCGAAATTTTTGGCGGAAATATTAGAATCCAAAGCGTAGCTACTAGCTCCAGATTCTCAACATTTAATTAATAATAGGAAAGAGTAATAGTAAACAACAAAAACTGGTTGTAGCAATGGAGCAAGAAAAGTATCAAAGGAATTTGTCAAGGTGAAAGTAGTTCTTTTTCGCCCTCTTGGAAATATGAGAAATCCGAATGAAAACGAGAATAGAGGAAGTAATTGATCTTAACGAAGCACAGAAGTCAGACGCCTTTTTAATTTTGCTCTAGAACAAAAGGTAGATGCATTATGAATTACCATTTCAAGGGTAATTGGATTGTTTTTGAGGTTAAAATTGTTTATTTGAATTAGTTCATTTAAAATAGTTATTTCGATTGCTCATCTCATTTTTTTGTTGATAATTTTAGAAGAAATGGTGAAGTAAAAAATAATGGAGTCATAATATCGGGGTAGATGAGAATAACCATGACAATGACCTAGCCCATTAAATTGAAAGAATTAAAAATAGACTTCAACAATAGTCCTAAGAAATCTCCTAAAAGAGTCAACTTTACTCTAAATGAATCAAGAACCTAATTAGGCACATCACGACCATCAACCTTAATAATGATAATTTTTCAGGTTCTCATTTAATATTGCATTAAGAGTAAAATAATAACATTTCCGATTATTCATTCTTTATTTGAATTAGTTCAGTAGTTACCAAACAATTATTAATCTCATTTTTTTTTTATTTTTGACAATATGGTCAAAAGGACAACATAAGAATTTTCTGGAAGATAATAGTCCAAGAAGATTTAAAAATTAAGTTAGATTTATTTGTCGAAGACTTGGAACTTTAGAACTTAAGACATAGTTAATACATCAAAATACTGAACTAATTTCGCAAGAACTTGGAGATATTTAAGACTTGTTGTAACAATAAATGCTTATTCTATGACCTCGCAAAGTAGTAATCTGATTCTTCTTAGTAACTAAAATCAATTTGTTCAAAATCTTGAAACAAACTTGATATTCAACTGTGAAGCAAGATGACCAACAATCTAACAACTCCAATGATATCTTCAAACAGATACATCTATTTATCTCACAAGAATGGAAATTAGCTTTAAGGACCACAGCCAATGTCATCTTGATTAATAATGAAGATATCTCATGTTATTGTAAGCTAGCTGATTGCACAACAATAAAACACCATAGATGTTATTTAATACATAATTATTTAAATTATTTAAAAAATCTAAAATAATAATAATAATTCAATGTTTTTGTTTTTCTACTGAAAAATAGATTGAATTTTGGCACAAATGTTGGGAATTCACGGCTAAGAATACAAACAATTGCTAACTCGTAGAAAAATGGGAAAAGGCAGAACCGACGAATATGGGTAAAAATAAAATACAAATAGAGTCATAGTTCATCAGAGGCCGGTTAATTCGTGTAGCTTTTCGATTTAACCTAACATCATCCAATGATTTAAGAAGTGTAATACAAAAAATAATTAAGGTTATTGTTATTTGATAACTTCTTCTTGAATCTAAAAGGGAACCTATTCAGAGCAAGTAGTTTCTAAATTATGATTCACTAACAAGAAGATGAGCATTAATTCTATGTTAGCTTTTTAGTAATTAAGATTCATTACTCTATTCATCTAGATTTCATCCTGTGGATATCATCTGCAAAGAAAGTAGCCATAGTAAAACCACTCGGTGGAGATCAAAATCGGATTATTACTAATTCATTTTTAGTAAACTCTCCTTTAAATGGTCATCCCCCTGTTTTCAGGGCCAATGATTAAGGATACTAGTCTTGTCTAATAATAAGCAGATTTTATCCCCACCTAGTGGTTTTATCCAATACATAATTTCCCTTATGGCTACTTCTCTTTCTGTCATTGTGAGTGGCTTTTGTGAAGAAGCAATATAATAACAACTAAAAGCTAGACTGTCTTAGTTTCATTTGCTCTCTTATGAATATCCAGATTAGAAAGGATAACAAATATGAGGATATAGAACTAATGATTCCTCAGAAGTTGGAAAAATGATGCGTCTTAATAATCTGGCTCAAAAACAAAATTTAAATGGTCTAAGGGTAATCAGATTGTTTTTTGCGGTTATTCATAATTTATTTGAATTAGTTCATTTAAAATAGTGATTTCGATTGCCAAAAACAATCATTCATATCATTTTTTGTTTTTGATAATTGTGACTAAATGGTAAAGTCAGAAATAAGTAGCTAGTAGTGGGTTTTCCCATATCAAAAAGACATAATCAGCAATATAGAACGTAGAGTAGCAAGAATAGATCATAATTTTGATGACTTTAGGAAGGTATTAGAAGTGTAGCTTAAAATTTAGATGGAGCAGTGAAAGATATGAGAGAAATAAAAGATTTGGTAAAACAGATAGTCATTGGTTTATCTCGCAACAATGGCAATTAGCATTAAGGAATGCAATAGCACCCACAAAATTCTTCATTTAATGAATAAAAATCTCCTCCACTATGAGCTGGCTGATTGAACAATAATAAAAAACAACAAATGTATTTGGTGCATATTTTTATATTTACTGAGTCTAATTAAGTTGTTTCCTTTCTTCATTTTCTCTTTCTTACAATAAAAAATGCAAAGGAAGATAAAATAAAGATATTTTCTAAACAATTTTAATTAATTTATAAGATCCAGTGGTTGCTGGGATTGTTGCAATGAGAAGGATGGATATTAGCTGCGAATGAAGATTGATAGTAATTATTAATGTATTTATTTTTCAAATTGCTTTGAACTTACAAGTTCTAAAAACATCAGCAGGATTAGATAAATTTGAATCTGTTAGCTTCTTGTTTGGCGTGTGCTTTTAGATAAAATCAAGGAAGTATTAGGATGAACAACTGTATTAAAAATGCTGAAGGGAATTTGAAGGATCAGCATATGTAAGCTCTTATGTCTCACTTGGAGGATGGCCTGTAGATAAACTATTAGAATTAGGAGTGCTTTTAGCAAATTGAGTGCTTCTGATAAATAGGAGATTCTCAATTGATTTCTCATCAATAGTGAAGGTGTTGATGTAGATAAATCCAAGGATGGATTTTCGGTTTGGGAAAAGTGGTTCAGCATGATTAGAATAGCAGAAATGTAATTACGGTGAACAATGAGCTTCGATTTTGATCCCATCTAACGTGAGAAACGTCAGCTCGTTTGAGAAACAAAGAGGTGTTGTCGTATCAAAATTTGTTTGCATGAACTGGTTAACGATTTAAATAAACTCCAAAGTTGATTAGTTTCTGTGCTTGAACATCGTAGGATCAAACCAACCTTGCCTGAGGAGTAACTATGTATAGCTCTCTGGGTCTGAACCAATGACACGGATGAATCTATCAGATAACCCGAATTCAACACATGTTTAATCTGCCATGTTTTCGACGCATTACATGAGTGAATAGCTGTAGAGTTTGCGTTTATTGAGCTTATTAAGGAATTCGGGGACTGTTTTTTATTAAAAATCTTAGAAAGTCCTAGTGTTTTCTTGACAGTGAGCAAGTCGAATTGCTGAACTTTATGGGTTTCTAAACCAGTTCATTTACTGATCATAAATCGTTAATCCTTAAGCAAGTTGTAGGTAATATTTGTTTCCTAGAGACTCTAACTGATTGATGATGAAGGAGAAATCAGAGAGACCACGTTATGTTTAGTCAAATTGAATCCGCACAAATTTTCTGATTTTATCATAGTCGATCATTGTAACAGGTCGAAATCGCTTTTGAAGTTCCTTGAACTTAACGAATGCGTGGTCTTCATCAAGGCCATTGTATTCAATGAACATCTCGTTGATAAGGAAGAACTCGCGTAATGATCGAAGAGGCTTTTCAATTGGAATTACTGCAATTAGCTCTTCGTTGTTTTCATCTGAATCGCATATTTAATTTTAGGTACTGATGATAATATTATTATTTCGTGAGCAGTATTGATTATTCAAGGCGATGGTTCCAACTGTATCAGCTTATGGCTGTGACAACTGGAATTATAATCTGTTATTGTTTCTGTCTTTTTATTGATCTTCTACTTGTTCTTCTTCCATTTATGAAATTCTCTTTATAAATTTATCAGGTATTTTCCTTTTGAAGAGTTCTATTTTATGATAATTACATTCTACATTTTATGTTGCCTATGCAATTAATTTCAGGGAAAAGATTGGCTCCAATCAGATAGTTTTTTGAGAATAACATATTATTACTATTACTATTACTATTACTATTACTATTACTATTACTATTATTATTATTATTATTATTATTATTTCCTGTTAACTTTAAAAGTTCCTCAATAACAGGTATGCTAATAATATTATTCTTGTGTTGTGTTTTTTTGGAAATTAAAAACAAAGGTTTGAATCATCTATTTTTTTTATTGATACAAAAGAAAGAAATTAACGAAATAACTACTAATCAATGAAAATTTGAAATATTTCTAGATTGGCAATTTGCGCATTAAAAAATTAAAAGTTTTAATATTAAAAAATATTAAGATTATTTAAATTTTTGCAAGCTGACTGATTGATGAAAATAATCTCTCTTTCTCTTTTTTCTTTTGTGGGTAAGCTATGCAATAATAGCTAAAAGCTGGCTTTTCTTATTTTCGTATTGGAAGCAGTCTTATTTTTTTTCAAAAAAAATAAATCTAAACAAGAAAGAATATTTGATTATCCCAATTACTTTGATTATTTGCTGGCCTTAGTAAATAACAAAAACATTACATGTATTAACAAATGTGCTGAGGAATCTTTCTGGAGATACCAAGGATACTTTTTTGAAACCAATAAATTCTTTACAGACCTCATCGTCTAATTAAAAGATTGACTGGCTAATCTATTCTAAGTATCTGCTAATTTATGTATGATATTGGGGAAATTTTCAAAAATATGTGCTAATTCAATCCTTTTATTTTTCTGCTGAAAAATAGTTCGAATTTTTGGCGGAAATTATTAAAACTAAAGTGCTTAGCCCAGATTCTCAACATTTAATAATAGTAAAAAGTAATTAGATACAACAAAAATATTTTGTACTAATAGAGCAAGACAATTATCAAAGGATTTTTCAAGGCCAAGGTAGTCCTATTCGCCTTTCGTCCTCTTGGGAATCAAAACAATCGCAGCATTGCAAATGAGACTGATTCATATAAATAAGAGGAAATAGACTTTATGATCCACCAGAAGCAATGAGAAATTATGCGTCAATATGATATGGCTCAATAGCAAAATGCATCAAAAGGTCATTTTTTTGTTTTGCGGTTAAAATGGTTTTTTTAATTAGTTCATATTAATCATTCTTTCGTTTGCGTAAAACTATTATTCATCTCATTTTTTTTTGTTGATGATTTGAAATAGCGAAGTAAGAAAGATGCTAGTGAGCTATCCCAATTCAAGATATTCAAGATGACAACAACAATAATGATAATCTTTTGGAAGGAAACAATAAGAACTTCAATAATAGTAACAACAAATTAGAAGGGTTGCAAATGAACTTCAATAATAGTAGTATTAAACTGGAAGAGTTGTAAATGAACTTTACTAATAGTAGAATCAAATTAGAAGGGTTGCAAATGGAATTCAATAATAGTAGGAATAAATTTTCTAAATCCATCAACTTTTACTCAAAAATAATCAAGAACCTTGGCTTTCTCAGTAATAACAATCAATATTAAGAATTTCCAGTACATCATACTTAATAATTGTAACATGCTCGAGAATCTCTAAGAAGAAGAACTCGTCCTAACCAATTCTTACCTAGTTCTCTAATCAAGCTAAATATACGACACGAGCTTTTAGAAAACCATCAATACTAGTTAGACTTTTCAAATGGCATGTGATTAGATAAGGAGGATTTTTCTTGCCATTGTGAGTTGGCTGATTGAATTTTAATAAAACAACAAAAATGTGGTTGTTTCTTTTCTTCATTTTCTTACCTGCAAAGGGATGACAAAAATAGAGAATATTTCTGGGTTATTTTAATAAATTTATAAGATTCAGTGATTGCTGTAATTACTGTAATGAGAAGGAAGAATATTACTTGCTAATAGAGATTGATAGAATTTTTTTCATATTGATTTGAACTTGCACGTTCTAAAACATCTGCTGGATTAGATAAATTTGAATCTGCTAGCTTCTTGCTTGGTATGTGCTTTTAGACAAAATCAAGAAAATACTAAAAAGAGTATCAGTATTAGAAATGCTGAAGGGAATTTGAAGGACAGAATATGCTAACGCCAATAATTCAAGGCAAGTAGTACCATAAATAATTCGGATGTTCAAGCAAAAAGAGTACATGAGATTACTGCTGCTAATAATGAGAATAAGAAATAAAAAAGAAGTAACAAAGCTCTTGGTGGTTAGTTAATCATCAAAGTTAACACAGTTCTTCTCATTTATGTAAAAAGAAGCATGGAGCAACTGAAAAAAGAAACTGAAATATAAAGTCTTATGGTTGGTGCCAGTGGAGTATCCTAGATCAAGAAGACAAGATAAGCAAAAGATCACATAAGGTAGTAAGAATAGATCATAGTTTTGATGAAAAATATGTCCATAACATTCTTGATTAAATACGAGGATATCTTCTACAAAGAAAGTAGCCATAGTAAAATCATCGAGGCGGGGATCAAAATCGGATTATTACTAAGCCATTATTAGTATTCTCTTCTATAAAAGGTCACCCCAGTTTTCAGATGCTTTTTGATCCAATGATATAGGATGCTATTGTCTTGTCTAGCAATAATCAGATTTTGATCCATGCCGGATGGTTTTACCTAATATATTAATTCCCCTATGTTTACTCATCTTTCTGCCACTATAAGTTAGCTGTTCCTTTTATAAGAAACCAATGTATTATTCATTAACAACTTAATAAAACTGCTTTTACACATTTTTGATGATACCTTTTCTTCATTTCATTAACAGTTAATTCACCATTTAGTATTCCTTTTTTCTTTTATTTTGAAATAAAGAATGCAAGACTATTTTATTTTGAATCAAATAACTAATCCTTCAACCATTGATGAGATTTCAACTGAATTAATTAGGAATCTAGAATTAACAAACAACATAAAATCCAAAGGGATGATAAAATAGAGTACATTTCTGGGTTATTTTAATAATTTTATAAGATTCAATGGTTGCAGTGATTGCAAAAATGAGAATGATGACTCTTAGCTTGCAAAAGATTAATAGTAATTTTTTATTTTTTCATATTGCTTTGAACTTGCACGTTCTAAAAACATCTGCTGGATTAGATAAATTTGAATCTGCTAGCTTTTTGCTTGGTGTGTGCTTTTAGATAAAATCAAGAAAGTACTAAGAAGAGCAGCTGTATTAAAAATGCTGAAGAGAATTTGAAGGATCAGCATATGATAGCTCTTATTTTTCACTTGGAGGATGCCCTGTAGAGAAATTATTAGAATTAGGAGTATTTTTAGCAAATTGAGTGCTTCTGATAAATAGAAGATTCTAAATTGATTTTTCGTCAATAGTGAAGGTGTTGATATAGATATATCCAAGGATGGATTTTCGGCTTAGGAAAAGTGGTTCAACATGATTAGAATAGCAGAAATGTAATTGCGGTGTGTAATGTGCTTTGATCTTGATCCCATCTAATGTGAGAAACGTCAATTCGTTTGAAAAAAAAATAGGTGTTGTGTAATCAAAATTTGTTTGCATGAACTGGTTAACGATTGAAATAAACTCCAGGGTTGATTAGTTTCTGTGCTTGAACATCGTAGGGTCAAACCAACCTTGTCTGAGAAGTAACTATGAATAGCTCTCTGGGTCTGAACCAAGGACACGGACGAATCTATCAGATAACCCGAATTCAACGCAGGTCGAATCTGTCAGTTTTTCGACGCATTGCATGAGAGAATAACTGTAGAGTTTGCGTTTATTGAGTTTATTGAGGATTTCAGGGACTGTTTTTTATTGAAAATCTTAGAAAATATTAATGTTTTCTTGGCTATGAGCGAGTCGAATTGCTAAACTTTATGGGTTTCTTAAGCAATTCATTTGCTTATCATAGATCCTTAGACCTTAAGCAAGTTGTAGGTAATCTTTGTTCCCTAGAGATTCCAGCTGATTAATGATGAAGGAGAAATCAGAGAGACCACGTTATGTTTAATCTAATTGAATCCGCACGAATTTCCTGATTTTATCTTAATCAATCATTGTAACAGGTCGAAATCGTTTTTGGAGTTCCTTGAACTTAACGAATGCGTGGTCTTCATCAAGACCATTGAATTCAATGAAAGTCTCGTTGATAAGGAAGAACTCGCGTAACGATCGAAGGGGCTTTTCAATTGGAATGGCTGCAAATAGCACTTCGTTGTTTTCATCTGAATCGCATATTTAATTATAAGCTCTGATAATATTATCATTCCATGAGCAGCTCTGGCTATTCAAGGCGATATTTCCAGCATCAGCTAGCTATTATGGCTATCGGAGTTGTAGTTGTAGTTTATTATTGTTGTTTCTGTCTTTTTCTTGATCTTCTTCTTGTTCTACTTCCATTTATGAACTTTCTTTAGTAATATATTCGGTATTTTCCTTTAAGAAGCTTTAGTTCATGATTTCATTCAGGAATTTATGTTTCCCCTGTTTTTAATTCTTGAGACAAAGAGTGGCCTAATCAAACTATTGTTTGAGAATATATTATTAATATTAATATTAATTGAAATGATTGAAGCGTTTTTACTCCAGAAAAATCAAATCAAATTAGAGAGTAGGATAAGCTATTAGTTTACAGTTGGTTTAAACCAAATAAATAATACAAATACCGCTTTTATGTAAACCAATTTATTAAGCTGGAAGGTATTGTTTCACAACCTTGAAGAGAGAAAGGAAGAGAGAGAGAGAGAGCAATAAATTCAAAATGTATTTCCACAATTTAGGAATATTCCAAGGAAATAACTCAAGTTTATTTGTGTTTAATTATCCTTGACACCTCTTTTATATGCCTTCTAATTAATTGATTTCCTTATTACCCTTACTCATTCCTGACATTTCTTTGTTGTTTCTCTTTTAGTCTGTCATAAAACTTGCTGCTGTTGTTAATGATATTGGTTATTTTTTAATAAAAATATATCTTATCTTGGTTGAATACTAATGATCGGCTGCAATGCATCATCAAATAATCTTATTGAATCCATACTTTCAAGAATATTCAACGCTTTCAATTGCAATATCCCAGTACTAGTATCTACCTTCCATCCCACACTTGAAAACCCACATCCTTTTTACTACTGTTACTGATCCGATATGTCATTCTGATCAGATTCCTCTAAATTTTCTTACTTATCTGACTAATTCTGCAATTGAATCTTATCTTCTTTTGAAAGTGAATTTTTATGAAGAATCCTTTACTAATTACCAGTATTTTCTTATTTTTTTCCACTATTAATCGATCTCTAAGATGCTTATTGCATCTATTACAGCTATGCAGCTTGAATTTATTGGTTATGAGAGAATTCTTCAACTTAAATCCGATAATTTGATATTTTCTCGAAATTCTTAACTGGCTATCCAACGGATTTATAACCATTAAATGAAACTGCTGGAAGCTATGGAGATAGCAGTAACGATAGCCCTCCATCAAGGGAAAAATAAAATTTCAATGGAGTCTTCGGTGGTACCATTCTAACAACTGCATAGCTTAAATCATCTCTGCTCTTTTTTCTCATGTAGCAAGGTTAATAATCATCGATTTCTAAATGTAAAAAAACAGCTTGATCAGCATCGTAGGAGCTTCTTTAAGTCTCCGCTAACCGGCATTCAAACTCTTATTCCACCCATCCTTCACATATCCAACAGTTGTCACTTTCACTTATTAAATAGTCTTCGGTGTTGCTCTTTTTTACTTGTTTAAATCTTCTTTTTTTGCTATTATTTTTTTTTCATAAAAAACAATTCCTTGAAAATCCTCAGAATTAAAGCATTTACTTGAGGAAGTCAATAGGATAATAAGCGCATTATTGTGGCAGTTAAATGAGCTACTCTGATTAGATGAGCTTTAGATAATTCGATGCATCCATGTAGCAATCATGTCCATTCGACAGGTGAATTCCAAGAATGGATTTATTTTGCACGATAGATTTCTTTATGATTTCGAGGTCTTCTCTGGTGAAATAGTTATTTCGCATGTCTAAATGCAGTAATTAATTATTTAGCACCATGAATTGATCAAATTCATCAAAGAATTACTCTAGATTCAGTTAAAAAAATGACAAAAATTTTAACCTAAAAAATCAATAAAAATTATCTTACTCATCGCACTTGGACTAGCATGCCCTATTGCGTTATGTGCAAGATCAAGTACTCTTAGATTTGAGTTTTAATATTATGAAATCACTGTATGAAGAATAGTCTTCACGGCAACTGCTGACAACTAGTTAAACGAGAGATTCAATGCTTATAACTGTGGATTGCAAGCTACAATATAATTCAGATCATTACTCCCCATGTCAGTTAGATTATTATGTGAAAGATCTAATTGCAGTATTGAACGGCTCAATGATAGAGAATTAGACAGTATTGACAGTCCCTCATCGTTGAGATGTGTATTTGATAGCTTGAAATGCTACAGGGTTATTTACTGCTGGTTGAATTTATCGAGCAGAAGTTGCAAGCATATTGAAGTTAAAAACCCATTACTAAAGTCAATCTCGGAGATATTACTGTCAAACTTTGAAATCAACTCAAGAATTCGTTTTTCTTAGACTTCAAGGAGTCTGTTCCCAAGCATGCTTTTGTGCATTTACTAAAGAGCTGTTTCAATAACATATTGAAATTCGCTGGAGTATTCTTTGAATTAAGATGGTTTAGTAGTTCCAGTAGGGCTTTTTGAACGCAAGATCAAGGTTGTTTTAGGTTTGGATGTTGGGGGAATCTCCTTTTTTATCATAGAATCAAGGGATTCTTCTGAGTGGATGCCTTTTTCATTATCCTTCCCTATTATCAAATCTTTAAAGTAAAATAACGAGGAATCTTATGTGTTGATGATTCTCGTTGGTTTCCATCGAGGTTTCTGTAGTTTTTCTTCTTCTTTAACTAAATCACTATGAATATTCTAAGTTATTCGGGAAATAGCAGGGAGAATATGTGTGCCAGCAGGGTTATTCCTTTTTATGGATATTATCTGCTTATTTGGGCTTCTTGAAGAATTTCGGGTGCCTTGATTTGAAGGAGGATCTTCGGTGGCTTGAGAGTTCCTTGACTCCAAAGAACCAGGAGGATTTATCCTTGGGAGAGGAGAGGAAGGCAATGAAGACTATTAGGAATTACCTTAGTAAACTATTGGAGATCTCTGTTATTGTTTTTGTGGGGAATCAAGCGAATAATTACTTCCTGCAGTAATATTGCTCTGGAGATTATTTTGATTAACAGAAGTGCCTTCACCCATCGAGATTATCTTATGTCTGTTATTCCTGCTGGTTTGCTGGGTAAGCATGGTTGGTTCACATTTTTTATCCACCAGTCGATCTAAACCACTCTCATTCTACAGTTAATCTGTTTCATCGGTGTATTTTCTGTCGTTTTTACCATCAATCGAAGTTACTTGCTCTTCCTTCGAAAGCATGTTCAAAAATGCAATTTACTTGAGTTAGCGTAATTAATTATCTGGGATTCGCTTCAATCTTGGTGAGTGGCTTCTCGCTGTTTAGTTCAGCTTAAAATTCATCCTTATTGGTTGCAAATTCCCATTTTTATTGGTGGTCGGTAGTTTTTAGTAATTCTTGATGTTACTGCTATTCATGACATTACTATCAGTTTAGTTGTTCTCTAGATGCTTATTACTAGCTACCTACTCGAGAATACAGAGAACTTAGTCTCTATTAAAATTCTTCTTCGAAACACCATTAACTAATTCACCTACCTCTACCAACCTATTTTTCCTCTCTTGTGCTTGCCATTCTATTAGCTTTCCAGAGCTTGTTTTGGCGTCTTTTTCTAAATGCTACTTTTTTAACTCTACGTTATAGTATTGTTCAAGTTAATTATTATTTCGCTTCGCTGTTTTAGATGGTTTAGGCTACAAGAACGGTTCAGGATTACTCTCCTAATTGTCGCTGTTGCTGTTAACTGGTTTTTTGAAAGAAACACCTTGAATGTGTTTAGGATTATTACTAATTCCATGTTCACTTAAGATTCCTTATGAGTATGTGCTAAGATCATTCTAAGGGATAGTCCTACTACTTTTCTATTTATTCGAAGTCATAGCTGTTGCATTCAAGAAAAAACTCGCTGAACTGGAGAAACTCGCATCGTTATTGCTGATGTTGAGTGGAGTTACTGCTAAATCTCTTTTATCTTGCTTGTTATTCTTGACATATTTCACTTTCTTTATCCCATGGTCAATCAGTATCATATGTAGAAATATCCCTATTGAGATTGCTAAGTTCTTCTTTTTTTCAATTTCTTCTTTCTAACTCCAAAAGAGTAAATCATTTGCGTTTATCCGCACTGGACTGATTTATGAAAAACATAAAGGATCAAGCTTTTTAGAATTGATTTGGTTCTTCAAATGAAAAAAAATTTGAGGCAGATTCAACTGGCCAATAACAATTATCATAACAAACTGGAGTGGAGGGGGGGGGGGGAGGGGGATTTGAACCAATGCTAACTTAGATTTTAGGGAATTAATGAATTTTAGACTCCTTTATTGATAACAGACTTTAAGCATATTTTCATGAAAAAAAAATAATTCAAATAACTTTCCTTTTTTGGGACATTTTTTTTTATAAATTAAATAAAATAATTTGTTTTCAAAAACTTTAAAAACCTATTATTATTTGTTCACAATTATTTTTTTAAGCTTTCTATTCAAACACAGCCATTTCTTTCTTACTGTTGTCCTCGTTCTTATTTAATTCTGTAAAACTGTAACCAACATAAAATTAACTTTTGAAACTCAGTCTAATGAATATCTCCTCTCAGAAAATATGATTTCTAAATACAAGATTATCCTTGATCTCTAGTTACTTGATGATATCCACAATGCTACATGATATCAGACTTTAGTGCAAAGAATCCAAGAATTACTGATCTAAAACATACTACGACCAATCTGCTGAATTTTTCTTGAAAGGCAGTCCAAAGCTATTCACGTAGAGTTCTTGTCCCATGAGATTATAAGGATATGACACATAGCATATCTTTGCATTAGAAAGATTCAAAAATAACGATGTATTGCAGTGATATTTAGCAGCATGTTTGTTGAGGTTTCCAGTGAAATTAGAGAAGTTCGTATCTTGATGGAGAGAGCAAGAAATGGAGCAAAGTAGCTCACCGCAAAGCAGACAAAGAGAAGGATCACCGTTTTTAGAGAAATCCTTGCATTCTGAGCATTTTTTGTTTTGATATTTTTAGAACAGATCACTGAAGCTGGGTTCTAAGCTAACGAAACTAAATGAAGGACGCAAAGAAAGACCTGGAAGAATTGTTGTAGCTGGAGATGAAGGGTTATTAGCTTGTGTTGTCAAATTCAAAGCTGATTTTGCATCTTCTTTAGTGTTGCTTTCTTCATCCTTTTGCTGTTTTTGCAAGAACTAATCAGACTGCTCCAAGAATTACTTTGAGATTGCAACTTAAACATCCACAGAAGGTGGTTTAACCCCAAGTAATTTCAGGAGCTCAATAATTTCTTCACTGGAATCGGTAAATATTTTTCTCAGAGTTGTCTTCGTTTCCTCTTTAAAATCATAGAAAACTGCTAAGAGATTCCATGTTCGCTGAATAATATCCACAGCTGCTTCACAGTATTCCAAATCTTTTAGATAGTCCTTTGCAACTAGAGATCCATGCTAGATATCCTTGGAAACCTATGCGAATCGAATAATTAAAACTGGCACAATCGTGTCCTTCACCATTATTAAAGCATCAGAAAATGAGAAATAGTTCATAACATAAAATAAGAATCGAAGATAGACTTCCTTGATATCTTGTAAAATGAGTGGTTTGTTAATATGCCAGTTAGATTCTAGTTTATTTTATTTCCCTTTTTGCTTCTTGGACTCCTCATAGATTCTCAACTATCTCAAGAAATCAAAGCAAAACCCATACCTTAAGTCTAGAAGTGCTTGGCTTTTGATTGCTACTTGCTATTTGAAGAGTGTTTAGAGTAAGTACCTATGCAATCTCAATTACTTAGGTTTATCTAACATAGCAGCTGGTGAGCTTTCCAAATCGAGCAATCGAATAGCATTCAGGATAATGCCTTCCAACCCTGAAATGCTTTCGTCATTGTACACTAATTATTATTATGAAGAATTCATTTCTTTCGAGAAATCTTCCTCTGGTAATTGATTTTTATACTAAATCGATCGGATAATCTAGAGTTAATCTTGAATAAAGATCAGATTGGATTTATCTGTGTTGCTGACTTATTAAGGGTGTATGTTAGCTGCTTATGACAGAAGAGATTTTTAATTTGACTGGATTGATTACTGCACAAATGCAAGATCGTCTTGGAAATTCAGTAACTTTGAAACGTTTTCTATTTCCATTTTAGTATTTATATCGAAATCCTAAACTTAAAGTTCTTTGACGGTTATTGAATTCGCTTGCAAGAACGCATTAAGGAGCTTGTTGCATAGAGGACATTTGTATTCGAACTCATAATACAGTGATTTGTTGTTGAGTTGATCCTGAGAATTCTTCGCAACTAAATATTGTTGATAGCATTTTCTGTGGAATTAATGGTAACATGAACTAAGCTGCCATTCACCATGAAGCTAACAGGGAGTAGGTTGTGATATGGGATCTTTGTTTGGACTGCTGGTTGCGTTGTTTTCAGTGAGTACTTTGCACAAATCCATGGGGTTCTTGGAAGGCAGTGTCTCTTTGAGTTAAATAAGCTGGTAAATATTAGATCTTTGAGCATATATGCCTACCCCAAAATCACCACTAGACAGATCCATGTCATTCTTGCAGATCACACACATGTTGTCTGCTTGGACTGTCTCTTCTTTATTTAGCGCTTCTTTGTTTTTATCAGTGAATTTCTAACTCCTTCTCTTGAATTACTCCAGAATCTCAGCTTGTTTTGCTGCTATTACTCTACGCTTTTCTTCTTAATCTTCCTTACTTTTGGACTCCTTCTTGGCTAGAGTCAACTTAGAGCTGTTTGCTGTTGATTTATCATCCAACGATTCCTGTTTCTCAAGTTATTTGTGTTCTTACTGCAACTTCAGTTATTCTTCTAATTTTTCTTGTAACCACTCAATAACTGAGATAATATCAGAACTAATTGTGCTCCCTAATGTGTGTAAGTAACTGAGAATACTCTTTGCACTTTAGATTGTTGGAATTGAATTCATTTTCTTGTCCTCATCGAGTTGAGTAAACAGCAGAATATATTTTAAAATCGGCACCAGAAGGAATTACTGTGCAGTTGATTTTGTGCCTTGCAATTAGGCCTTAACGAACGATTATTTGATTAAATTATCTAAGAAATTCATTGTATTTGTAAGTCCTTGTTTTGTGAGAATCGTTTACTAATTCTGAGATAATTCTAAGTTCCCCAACAGACTCACATGATGTTCTTCAGTCTGATAAATTAAAATAAAAAAAGACAACAAATGATTTGATATCCCAATCACATTTGTTATTTGTTTATTTCTTACCCCTGCGTATTTTGAATTGATTCTTTCGAAGAACGATGATTTGATCTTGGGAGACCAGAAAAACAAATGGGGTTCACAAATTTTCGCATACTTCTCTGCCACTGAGAATCGTGGTTATTAGGGAATAGCTAAGGGTATTGGAACGGTTTTCTCCAGCAATAAAATCCTTCAAGATTAAAAAAAGAACAAGAAAAACAGTAATGAATCCAGCAAAATAAAAAGAGGTATTTTTAGACAGGATTTAGCAGTTTTTTATTATACAGATAAAGCAAATAAATACATAAACAAAAGCACTAAGATACTAATTAGGATCACCTTCTATTTATTAATCTCTCCTCCCTTCTTCTATTAACTTTGTTCATTTATTCTAGATCCCTTTAGAAATACTTGCAATTGTGAATTTCGACCCTTACACAAACGGTATTCTACTATTCCAATTACATTCCACCCCTCTCTATTCAAATGAGGACTAATTCTAATCATCGTCTCCATATTAATACTCTCTTCGACTGGCTTCTAGTGGCACAACGCCCCCTTCTGAGCTCATTTAATCTGAAATATGATCACTGATATTATGATGATTATTATTATCCTCATTGCTTTTCCCTCCATCATTGCTATTATTCATTTATTCCTAAAATCCATAATTTGATTTATTCTTCATTCTAGGAGATCGTTCTTTGATGCTATTTTCATAATCTTCCTCATTTTCACGGTCCTAATTCTTACTAAAACTGTTATTGAAGTCGACATTGAAGGATGATTTCTTCTACAGCAATCTTCGTTTGAACTTAATGACTTATGTTTTCTCAACTTTATTGCTATTTTCGCTATTATTCTCCGATGTCGAATAAGTCTCATCTTTAGTGAATGATTTGTTCTTCAAAATGTCATTCAGTTCAATTGCTTTCGATACATATGGCATAGGCATAGCTGGTTAGATGTGACTGATGCTAGTGTTGTTGTTATTGTTGTTCTGAATCGAATGATGTGAGAGATTATTCTTACTTTAGTTGTTTCGGATGGAATGATGCGAGAACTATGAAAGAATCTCGGATTGCTAGCATTTCGAGAAATTATACAAGAATGGATTTGACATGTCTTGTAGGTAATTTAAAGATATCTAATTCCCATTGATAGGAGATAAATGCTAGCTGAATATAGATTAAACTGATCGAATGTTTGGTTTCAAGATCTTCATGTCGTTAGTGTTCGTATGCTTGGAGTTTTACATTTAACTGTTGTTGTTATTGTTATTGTTGTTGTTTTTGTTATTTATCTGCTGCTATTGCTGTTGGAGTTGCTTTTACAATAAATACAACTGCTATTGGAGTTACGAAGAGTCTTGAAAATTAGATTAATCTCCACTGAGTTGCTATAACGGTTCATTATCCGTTGGGATAATATTTAAAGAGAATTAGAGTGTCACAAACGATGATGGGTCGTAGATTCTAATGAGTATTTCCTCGATGTCCTAGTGCGTGGGTACGCCTTCCAAGATAATGGTTCCGTTTTTGCAATCATAATTGATCCAAGAAGGTAGCTGCAGGTGCTTTGAAATGGGGAGTCGAGAATAGGTTAGATTGAGACACCTGCGAAGACACATGATTCTGGAATGCTAGATTTTCTTGAATGCTTCTACCGAGAAGACTTAATGTTAAAGAAGATGCAATGATTCCCCGAAACATTTCTTCTTTGATAAGCGCTTCTTTCGAAATAGTCCGTGTGCTTAGCAAAACAGCGCTTCTTTGAGAAGTTCAGGATGGATGCCGAAGCGTTTGAGAGGTCCAAAAACTGCCAAATCAGCTGAGGTGTTGTTGTTGTTGTTATTATTGCTATGTTTGTCGTCATATATGTGATCTTTTGACGTAATTGTTTGACAATCATCTTGTATTATTTTGATCCTCAGCTCGTTGATGTCTTACCGATTACCTTAGCTATTCTACTATTACTACGTCATCTCATTTTCATTACTCGTAATAGGATTATTCTCGAGTAGCTAAAGATCCTTGAAAATATTCGCAAAATGTTCATGTTTAATCTGCAATTTCGAAAATGGTATCGGTATGCTATGGCTGTCAACTTCCGGTGTGGGAATGACATCCAAGAATGCTTTATACCAGTCGTTCTTGTTGGATTAGATTTGCTTCCCTTAGCACTTCAAATACTTTAACAGATACAGTGTCTTTGTGTCTTGCTCGAGAAGATGCGCAACCACACAGGCATGTAGACATTTGTAGAATCTACTTGTATTGTTATTGCATTCTTCCTCGAATTGTCTAAATCTGTATTTTCTTGTCATGTAGACGACTTCAATGTTTCGCTTGAGCATCTCTAGAATTAACTTATCAATTCGGACACTGCCATCATTGCTGATGCAATTAGCTTACAAATAATCTTTAGAAATCTTCTTTTTCATAGGATAGACTTAATTATTATTGATGTGATTATTGATTTCATTGTTGTTCTACAGAAAAGTGTCATTGATCTCACAATCTTCTTCTGGATATTTTCCTTTTTGTTGTTCTGTAGCTGTGATTGATTTTTATCTTTTCGACTCGTCTTCTTTTTACTATTATTCCATAGAACCTTTCAGAGGGCGGATATTTTCTTAGGAACCTAGGTCGTTTTGAGGACTCTGCACGATGAGCGTATTGTATTTGTTCTTTTGAGTCCGCTGTACTTTCTTTTCTTTGTGCAGAAACTTTATTGCTTGCTTTAATTGACCATTTTTCTTTTCTGGAGGAGATTGATCCTCCTCATCATCACCTTTTTTAGAATAAGAATCATTGAATCGCATGCAATCAGATCTTCGCAGAAAGTTTTAGTCTTTTGTATCTTCATGTTGCATTCTTAGAATTTCTGTTTCAGTTTTATTAAGATTACTGCCAATTCTTTAGTAGTTTTTCTCCACTTTAAGAAAGTTATTGCTTAAGTTCTAGCCTTTTTCTTATCTACCCATGCCTTTTTCTTAACTACCCATGCCATTTCCTTCAGGTTACCCATCATCTAAAGCAACCCCACATTCTTGTTTGAAACTTTAGCTCCTACCAGCTTTTAGTTTTCTAGGAATTCTCTCAACTTCTTAGTCCTTTGTAATCATTTTTGTATTTGGAGAGGAAGAATCATTTGAGAATAAATTCCCATCAGCTTAGCTATCATCAATATAAAGTCGCTTGATAATGGGACTTCTGAGATCTTTCAATTCATCGAAAGGACTTGTGCTGTGTGGTCCAAGAACAGCATTGATATGATGATCTTATATTGATTGGATATTATGTTTGCCTTAGACACCTTGATTGTAATAGAAGTTCTTGTTACTCTTTTCTGTGTGCTCGTTTGTGTCTTGGAAATTATCTTTCGACAACGATCGGAGACTTGAATCGGCAATCATCATCTGAGAAAGACTCGATTTGTTCGTTTTAGTTTTCGTTACGTTTAGCATTTTTTCATTTGAGCGGATAGATAAAGATTGTTTCATTCTGTTTTACCGTTATTATTCTTAAAGTTAAGGTTGTTATTTTTCTTCTTCACTTTCAAGTTCTTTGTGCTCATCGTTGAATTACGCTACGATAGATGGTGCGACATAATCGCTTTTTCTATGCTACTGATTCTTATTATTTGCAGTTGAATCAAGTTTTCTTATGTTATTTCTGTCTGGAATGCAATCCCCCTCAACAGTATCGTTTTCTATAAAATCACCTTGATCACCTTAATCACCATCATTTGCTATTTTCTTTGGATTTAATTCTGCTTCACTTTTCGATCTCATTTTCCTTAACTTATTGCTGCCCACTTTCTGCTGTTACTTTTGATGATCTTGAGAATCATATCTCTCTTCGGCTATCTTCACCCGTTCTTTGGAAGTATTCCCAAAAAACCTCCTAGAATGTGGAGAAGATGAGTTTTTAAGAATCGAAATAGATGGACCTCTATTTGAAATGTTCATTCTACTACTATGCTACTTCTCGTTCATATTCTCAGTCCTTTTTTAAGAAAACATATCCACATTGTCATGATTATTGTGATTGCTGTTCGTTTCAAACTACTAGTCCTTGTTGGTATTCCTTGAAATCTAACTTTCTTTCGAGATTGTTTTTTATTTGACCATTTGAAAATTCTTGTATGCTTTTTGCATATCTTATTTCTAAACTGTGGACGAATTTTGCCGAAAAAGCAAAGGAAATAAGAATTCTCCTATTTCTGGAGATTTTTGCTGCTTCTACTGCTGCAAATCCTGTACTTTCGTATGATCATTTTACAAATTTGTTTCCTCTTCTTGCTGATCAGGAGATCCTCCAGAATCTAGTGGATTTTCGATTGGGAAATTTTACTTTTTGTTTTAAGCAATGTTAAGCTGCATGGAGCTTCTAGCGAGCTATACTTTTAATGCTATTCTGAGAAATTTATCGAAAAATAGATGTGCAATTTCCAATTCACTGCCGATCAAAGTTATCTTTTTCCTGTAGAGCTGATGCACTGTGGCTTACTCCATGGAATAGAGGGTCTCCTTTCGATAGATGATATTCATAATGAAGTTCCTCTTTTAGTAGATTCCGATTGCAAATGCCAAAGGACCGAGGAACTTCAAGATTACATTGATTATGAAGGAAATAGGGACTGAGTTAAATTCCATTGAAAAATCATCTGCTTTCTCGTTGTAGCCGTTGCTTGCTACGATTCGGAATACTTCTTTAGAAAATAGCGCTGTGTACGGAGCCATACCAAAGAATCGAATGTTGGCAGCATCGAATTTCAAATAAAAATCAGTTGGAATAATCTCAAACTCCCCGTTGATTTTTCTCAGCATCGAGTAAGTAATAGGGATTTCATCAGCTCCGAAAGTTTAAGTGCTAGAATCCACATCAGGATCGACGAATGATTTCTTCAGAAAATCAACGGAGATCTATTGCTCCACTGGAAACGAAGATTCAGAGGAAATAGCCGCTACTTATTTTGCTAATGGATTGTGAACGCGAATAAATTATTTTTTCACAAGAAATCGAGTTTTTTGGACGGGCAAAGTGTAAATCTGCACATAATTCACATAATCTTCGAGGTACACCGTAACATTTGCCGTTTTCGATGCATCTAGCGTTGTTTCATGATAGAGCACTCCATTCGTAAAGAGATTATTAAGATCCGATGCAGCACCTGAAATAACTAACGTTGTCTATTGTAAGCTGATTTACGAGAGTAAACTTTGATACTTTTTCTTTACAAAGACGCACTTCGAAGAATCAGAGAAGAACAATGTCAGCTTGATGAAATCACTTGCATATCTTGAAGAAATAGATGTCGACGTTGCATTACTTTTTAAAGCCAGGGAAGCTTGGACTTCGTAGATTATCTAATAGTAATCAACTGCAAGTTTAAGGGTGTCAAGGATTTATGTAGTAACAGTTTCTTCCTTGAAATAACCCAGCAATTACCCTTCGATTCTGTTTTCTACTTGCTATTCTAAGAATAACTCACTTGGGCAATTGTTCTGTTGATTTATTAACCCCTTCAAAACCAGATATTCAAAGATTTACTCCCCAGTGGTTGTTTCACTGGGAATATCAAAATCTTAAGCAGACAGCACAAAACAAGATTTAAAGACAAGCACAAACGGACCTTCTTGCTCTTTAAAGATAACTAGATTCACAATAAGATTGATTTCATCCCAATCAGCCCATTCTTCGGGTAAACTAAGTAATTCATAATGATCTTTTAAATACTCGATTTTCTCGATGATCATTGGGTAAGTTGCAGACGGATAAAGCTAAGTTAGTGTTAATTTATAGGATTATCCTATCTTTAAGATACCTCTTTTGCCGTGAAAGTCTATTGGGTAAAAATCTTCATTTTCAATTTTCACTGTTTCAGAATGGATCAACGAACGGTTTTCTAAAGGCAAATAGCTTAACCCCATGGAGGATACCCCGATGAGGAACTTTTACTTAAGGTTTAGGCATGTGCTAGTAGGTATCATGTTCTTGACTGGCTTGATGATACTTGGGGAAGTTTTATCATGCAGATCGACAAGAATTAACTCTTGATTATCAGCACTGGAAATGAATCCAAAATCTTCATCAGCCGTTAAAGATAAATGAGACACCCATTTAGCTGGGAAAGCAAGGCTGCCAAGGGGATTTATAGATTAAGAGGAGGAAGATGATGAGATTTCAAATTCACTTTGAATAATTTCAATTCCATTGAATCCATCTAGGAAATATATTACATTTGATAGACTCTGCGATCCAATCATAAACTAGAAATTGCTTTGATAAAACTGCTGAGGAAGAACCAAGGGGATAATAGAAGTAGTATAAAGATCAATGGATGTTAGACCTTCTTCTTGAAGAATTGTTGTTAAGTATTTGCTGTCAGAGGAAAACACTGAGGAGACACATCTGCTATTCAGTAAAATCTACTCGATTATTGTTGATTCTAGAGAAGACGCATCTCGTTACTTCAGAATTGTCAAACCTTCATCTCGAGAAATTGCAGTAATCATGGTATTTCCATTGTAGTCTATTGAGTGAATATTTCCTAGATCTAATCCTAAATTAACAGCCTTATTAAACACCAACTCCTCCTCAAACGATACATTGCTATTACCTCCAGTGATCTAGTAAGATAACAGATAAAACTCTGCTTCTAATCCAACTGAAATATCCAGAAAAATATCACTAGTTCTTGTATTCAGTACACCTATTGCATTTACAGCTGCTCCAGAAATATTTTTAGATTAAGAAGACACAAGTAATGCTTGTAGTTGTTCATCAGAAGGCAGTGAATTTACTGCAGTTACATTAAATGAATTCCTTGATTGATTGTAGCTCAGGACAACTAACTTATCATACCCTGTTTCTGCGAAGATATACCCTGATTAGATGGTACAAGAGTGAAATTCTGCATTGTTGGAAGTATTGCTGAAAATAAGTGTCTATTTGTGGGAATTGAAGACGTTAGGCATGTAATTATTGAGATTAGGAAAGGAACTATTGAAAAAATGCAGAAAATGATGAGAATCACTGATAATAAGTGTCTGGAGAGGATTTAGAAGTTGTCCGATAGGGCTTAAAATCACTGCAGACATTGGATGGATTTCGGTAGAGATAGTGTGGTATAACTAAGGGTGATAGTAATCAGTGCAATCAAACACAAACAGACCTCTGGATCTTGCTCCAATTATCAATCTATTATCGCTTGTCACTGCTAGTGAAACTGCGTGAATGGTATTTTTACTGGAAGAATTGTCAATATTGTAGTTTAATTAAAGGGTTGTTTGATTGTAATTCAATGTTTAGTTACTATCTTCAAGGAGGAAAGTTAGTAAAGATAAGGTGCCTGAAGTTTCTAAGATCAATAGGCAGTAAGACCCCGAAGGAAGAGAGGAGAATTGAGTGGAAGGAGAAGAAGAAGATGTTGCTGTTGAAATTGTTGGAAATATGATTGCAAAGTCAATGATTGTGTAGTTTGTTTAGATTTGCTTTAAGATTGTTAGTTGCCAGTTTATTTTGGTTTTAGAGATGTCTAAGTTGTTCGTCATAAGAGTCAGCTGATGCCCTAAAGACGCAATTAAGAACTTTTCATCGTATGTAAGCTGGAAATGGGATGATGATGATAGAGATGAATATTTTTAGTAGCCAATATCTACTGTTCTCCTTGCGAGTTCAGATTGATTTTCATCTATTTTGAGCAGGACGACAGTGCCATCCTAGGATAGCAAATAAATCATAGATTCGTAGACTTCTGAGACGATAAGTTCTTTTGCAAGAGTAAAACTTTGAATTCTAATCTAATTTACATATTCAATGCTGATTTATTGTTTGGATACTTCCATCCCTACCGAATACACTGCAACACCTTCATCTGATCCAATGTACATGGTCTTACCATCTGAGCTGAATCCTAATGATTTACATGTCTAATTTTGATTGTGTTGATTGTCTAAGGCTATTTCTTACTAGGTAAAGGCACTGCCAACAAAAACAATGCTACTGTTGTTACTTTAGTTCAAGCATACTCCAAGAATATCTCCAGATGGATGGATCTTCATAGCTGTGATTGAATTTGAATAATAAAGTTATTAGTAAGGCATCTAAGATACCACTAAGAAACTTGGATCTTCAAGTTGTGAACAGCAGAGGTTGACTAGCAGACACATTAAAACAACAGCGAACCTCAAAGATGTAAGAAATACTTCTAGCCTTTTGAAATAGCTTGCTATCCTATTTGGAAACAAAATAAGCTTCATGGAATTGGAGAAGATTCTTAGTTAATTTAAAACTATCTAATGGAGAGTTTCAAGTGAAAATCAAAGAAGAGAGAGAGATATGGAAATAGTTCTACTTAATCAATATTGAACGTTTTGAATAATTCAAAAGAAAATAGAAATTTTAATGAAGATTTCCAAGTAGAAAAGAAAAAGAAAAAAGAAGATAAAAATATTGCTTGCTTGTTCGAAATTAATTATTCGTGTTTACGATAAGCTGAATCATTTAGAATTATTTATTGACATTAGTGTAAAAAGTAGCAGCTAATTCATTAGACAATCCATGGTGAGTATGCTATTATCTTTTTTGCAGATATTTTACATAAATATCACATTTTTATTATGTGATTCTTTTTGAGCGCGCAGCTAGCTGCAAATGGCATCTCTTAAGTCCAATGCGGAATAATTTTCAGACAAAACAAAAACAAAAAACAAAATGACAGAATCATATTAAAATCCAGATCTATGATTGTCACATCCAAAGCAAAAAATTAACCTGAAGCCAAAGTCTTATTTTAATTTTTCTTTTTTCTTTTCTTTTTTTTTTCCTCAGCAGAAAAAATCCCTCAAAATATACCATAAAACCCTCCATATTTTTCGAGTAATTTTATCTAAAATCCAAATTCCTATTTACCATGTTCACTCCTATGCTCTAACATCCTTCTGAGCAAGTCAAGAAGAACCATCGCACTAAGCAGCACATTCCTACAACCACCGCATCGACAATTACATCAACACTTAACAATAATAATAATCATTTTTAACTGTCAGAATCGTTTAATGCTACTTAAATCGAAAGCCAATCCAAGCAAGCAATCCTCAACGCGAGAGATATCGTGTCCATTGAAAAAATCACTAACTAATCATATCATAATCTTCCCTTGAATGATGCTGCATTCCAGCAAATAATGCAAGATAAACAATTGTCCCAAAACATGACGAAGAAATAAAGCAAACAAAATGGTTAAAAAGCACAGCAATAGGTGTAGTAGTTCTATTAATAGAATATGATAGATGATGGGCAAAAACAACAATAATTGCCTCAATAAGCAAAGAAGAAGCAGAAAGCCAAACAGGGTGAAAACAATCATAGCAATTCTGCTTATCCAACTATGAAGGGCATCAAAATCTATTTTGAAGGGAAGATAGTGATGGATTCCTTCCGCAACAAAGACATCGGAACAGCGGAAACACTTTTTGCAGCCACCACTAGCAATCAAGCTCATAATGTTACCTGTATTGCAGGGAATCACTAACCATGTTCATCTTTAGATGAAGATAAAACTGCTGGTAAACCACCTGAATTAGCTGAAAGCATGCGCTACTTTGCAACTCACTAAGACCTAGAAGGACCTGATCCCTGCACTCTGGATCCACCTTCTTTCTCCTTCCAATGAAAATATTCATGGAAAATATAGGCTGAATGAACCAAAATAAGAGATCAAGTGGTAACAAAAAAGTAAAGATGCCAAGCACTCCTTTGTCAAGAATCTCTCGCAGCGTTCAGCATGATGGCAAGAAGATGAGTTCAAGGCAAATATAAATAGCTCACAAGCAGACAAGTAGTCTTCTCTTGTCGTTTGTGCGGAAAATCACAGTTCTATTTAATGAATCCACAAAAGTTTTCCTTTATTTGCTTTCCCTCGTTCGATTTCTCCATCCAAAATAAGCCACAAACTCTAAAGAAAAAAGAATGCAGACTCCACACTTCTTTAACTTAAAGTAGTTTCCAAGAACAAAGATAAAACTAGCGAAGAGAGATGAAAGACTATTCTATGAGTTTAGTTTCCACAACGTTAAATGATGAACTAAAAACGAAATATAAATCGTTCCAGCTCATAAATTCTCCCTCTTAATAACCCACAAAACCTCCTTACTGACAAAGAAGACTATTCAAATTCTTTTCCATGTCATTGTCCCCTTTTTTAATTGCTGTCCTGTTAATCTTGTCCTTCTGTAGCTGCTTAGTCCCTGTTAATTTGCAGCCAGAATCGACTACATACACACTTAAGAGTATTCTTAGAGTTTTCTCCTTCTTTTTTTATTTTGTTTTACTTATCCTTCTCGTTTTTTCATATCAGCCTTTATTTAAAATATGAACAGTTCCATTACAACAAAAAATCTATTGTGCTGTGTTTTTAATGTTTCCAGCTGATCTCTTTTTCTTACATTATTTAACACCAATCCTTATGCATTATTCCAATATTTGTAAAGAAAATCCTTAGATCTTTACACCTTTGATTCTTACTTAAAATCAAATTAAAATTAAGTAAGAAGTAGTAAAAGTGATTCACTAAATACTTTAGGTACTCAGAAACAACAATCAACATAATCAATGAAGAAAATTAACCAGTTTCAAATCTGCGAGAGTCCAGAGCACATCCCTAAGTCTATTACATATTTTTCTCTCTACACGCACACTCTTCTCTGCACAAACGGGATATACAACCATAAAGCTTTGAATTTGTCAGTCAGATATTCAGAAAAAAAAGAGAATAAATTCATAATATTTTCACTAATTCATTGGGTTTTTGGCTATTGTAAAATACAAATATCCTTATGTTTTTACCAAAAGACAGATCAAGGGAGATGTCCTCGGATCGAATGATGATGAGAATGTCAGTGTTGTTATTCATGATGCGAGTCTAGCTCCACAGCATGCTATCTTCAAGTATATTCCAGATTCCGATTCCTTCACTCTTTCTCCAGCGGTAGGATAGGAAATACTTTACCAACCAAACACACACACAATCAAGATACCTGCGAAATCAGCATACCCATTGATATTCCTAGTTAATGGGATAACATTCACTCTCAAAAGAAGTAATTTTGAGTTATCATTATTGCTGTTTTTTGAATTCTTTGATTTTTTGTGAACTGATTCTGTTTGTCATTTTAGAGCTCTATTCTCTGGAGGAATTCATCATTTAGCAGAAACAAGAGAAGCTGTTTGAGTTATTGGAAGAAGCTGGCATTAAGAAGCTCGGTGTGTTGAAGGGGTTCTTGGAATAATAAAAGTAATTTGGTGGATCTGATAAACTGACAGTAGATGAAATAGCAGAATTGCTCGGTTCAATCGTAGAGCCACTGAAACTAGAAAGAGAACTAACTTTTGAGCTAAAATGTGAGGTCAACAAGAGCAGCAGTTAGTATAATGCAGTAGTGGCTTTGAAAGGAGGAGAAAAGGAGAGCCAAAGAGCTGTATTATCTTTAAAGTAGTTTGAGTTCAAAGAAGAAGGAATTAAATTAACCAGCAACTTAACTAAAATAGAAAAGAATCGTAAATCCAAGGATAATAATGCTACTGAAAGTGACAGCAAAAAAAGAGTATCTATCGATTTAAATCATCCAAACTCATCAAAAACTGTACTGAATACTGCTATCTCTTAGACAAAAGCAAGAATCGACATGAAAAAATCAGAATATCAAAAGAAAGATAGCTCTACAACGACAACAACAAGTAGAACTATGACGAACTCTCAAACGAATACTCCTGTAAATAGAGTAGCTGTTCAAAGGAAAAGAGAGAGAGCTGAATCAGATGTTATATTTACACAGCAAAACAAAAGCAACAGAGGCATCAGTAACAATGTAGTTAAACCGTTCAATAAGAATCCAAGTAGCAGCAATTTAATGTAAAATACTCCCTAGCGAATCAATAATTTTGGTAGTAATGAATAAGCTAAAATGCTGAATAGAAATAATAGTACTAAAAGAGTCACAGGGAATATTCGTCTGGAGAGCTTAGAGAAATAAGAAAGAAATAACAAACCAAATATGATTAGAAGAGAAAGCATGGGGGCAGTTGGAAATGAACGGAGAGATAGTAATGAGTAATTAAAGAACAGAGATGCTGGTAATGAAGGAGCTTAGAATAGTGCACTCCAAGGTAACAACAGAAGATCGAGCAACGAGAGGATCTCTGTTCGGACAAAAAGCAAATAGAAAAATACAGATAAATCTAAAGCTATTAGCATATCTGATTATTTAGTCAATATTCGCATAATCGACAGCGAGTTTATTGCTGTAAAATCATCCTCGTTTTATCCCATCTCACGATAACTCTAATCCTTTGAGTCTGTGTCTCTGGAAAGCATGGATGCTATGACACTTGGAGCTTTGAGTTTCCGTTATTAGCGATTGAACATCGGACATAAAACTAACATTGGTACAAGAAAGCAAAATCAAGATGCCATACTCATCGTTGAAGATCTAGGTAAAAAATTAATGTTTTTCAGAGATGAAAAAGAGAAATAACACACATTAATTCACATTTTGTAACGATTCTGATATGAAAAACTAGGTTTATTTTCTGACTATGTCTCGACGGTTTTATGCGTGATAGACGGTCAAGGCGGTGTGCAGTGCAGTCGATTACTTCTGGATAGGATTTCTATGACAATCAAAGCACAGTTTAAATCGCATCCAGCTGATCCTTCAGTCCCTGCAATGTTTGAAAGGATCGTGAAAGATAACTTGAAAGCAACATTTTATACTCTCGATGCATATTTCTTGTAGTGTTTTTCTGAAAATCCAAATATTCCACTTCTCACTGGTGCTACACTTGCACTCACGTTGTCGATAGGGAATCAATTATTCACGGCTTGGATTGGAGACTGCTAGGGATATGTTATAACAGACAACAATGAGTTTATTGCACTCACGGAAGATCATTTGCCATCGAATGCAGCAGAGACAAAGAGAATAGTAAATGCAGGAGGAACTGTAGAAGAAGGAAGGTTACAAGTAATCGACATTGAGAGAATATTGATAAATCATGATAATAATACACAATATTAATTTAATAACTATTCATTTTCTCTCTATCTCTCTTCTACAACCTAACAAAAATCTATCTCTCTCTTATTTCTTCCGTTTTACTTAGGGGATGGTAACGATATCTCGTTGTTTAGGTCAATTTGAGTTCAAAAACACAGAAGAATACACAAAACAGCTGTTTAAAAATCCAACTTATTCAATGAAGAGCCTTCTCAGTTCTGAAGTCTAAATATCCGTGTACAACATCGATCCAACGAAGGATTTGTTTCTCTGCCTGCTAACCGATGGGCTACTAGAAACAACTGGCATCGAAGAACTAGCATCGATGATTCACATTTCGCTTACAAAAAACAACAAGGTAAGACAACAGATATTATGTGAGATTTAGGTCAGTTTTAGAAAGGAATAAACAAAAAACTATTTTTTTTCTTCTTGTTTGTTCTAGAGTCCTCAGCAAATATGCGAGAACCTGTTTGTGGAGGCAGCTAAGAAGTCAAAGAAAAGTAGGGATAATGCTAGCATCATCCTACTAGCTCTCAATGACATTAAAAGGCTTTCAAATTGAGAGAGAGATTGGGTGAAGAGAAAGAAAAAGAGTAAAAACATATATTGTAGACACTGTGGGTATTGTAAGGATAATTATGTGTGATTATATATATATATTCTCAGCAACCTTTCTCGATAGGTATTCATTTGAACCGTGAGGCCAGCAATATCTCTGCTGGTGCACGACCTCATATTTGGCTAGTTCTCATCATGTGATCACACACTTATTTCCAATGCAACATGCCACAGGATTCATTCCCACATCGGGATTAACATATACATTTAGAAAATATAGTTATGTGATCTCTTTGTTTATTGGATTAATTTGTTGTGAATTCTTTTTGTTGGAATGAAACTAACTAAAGTAGAAATAATTACCTTTATGCTAAAATGATTGGCTAACAGTGTTGCGGAAGTTAAAAGAATCCTTGTGAAATATTTCCGAGAGCTTTTGAGGGAGAAGCAGAATATCTTAAGGGAAAAATCAACAATTTCTATGATCTCATTGGAAATGCTCATCTGATGAAGGGAGGAGGGGAGTTAATTGTAATTATCTCCTACCCGCTGGTTAATTATGCATACATTTTGATTAGTTTCCTTCTCAACTTTTTCATCTTGATGCTCTTCATTAGTAAAGCGGCACGTGATCGAAGAAGGTGAGGAATCATTCACTCGAAACATAAGCAAAGATTGCATATTGGTGTTTCAATATCCAAATGAGATAGCAATTCAACTAATCTTGCTCTATTGATTTCAGATTGCGTGATAGCAGACAGTGTTTAAATATGATCACAAGTTTCCTCATTTGCTTCATCTTCTAATAATGCTTCTGTTGCTATCTTGATATCACATTGCTTCTTTGTGCTTGAGTTAATGCAGTCCTCTCTCTCTTTGAAATAAAGAATTAAAAATTAAAGAATAAACAAGAAAAAACTAGAACTATTAGAGTGTTCCAAGTTATTTAATATCTTTAGCAATACATATTAAGCTCCCCTTAGTTTTAATTCGAATTCGAATCCACTAAGACTTCAAAAACAATATCTTTTTGAAATGCAGATCTTTTATATTTTTGATAATTGAGTTTGACAACAACAAAGAGACACACAATGAGATAACAAAATGGATATTTTTATATATTTGATTATGTTGAATTTTTGAGAAATTTATATATTTTTAATATCACGGGAAAAAGAAAGAAAATAATTGTAAATGAACATTTGTTAAAGAGTTTATAAAAGGGGAGAACCTCTGTGATGATGGGAGACACATTGAAGGACTCGTTTATGAATGAATAGCCTCAGCTAAGAATTGCTGTTGTTATTTATTTATAGTTGTTGTGTAGTAGTATTATTAGATAAGAGCAGAGATAAAAAAGGTAAGTTATTAAACTTTATTAAATTTCAAGCTTAGAATTGATTATTAGCCTGTGCAAACGATATAATAGGCTAGTTAAAAATCGATTTGCTTAGCTATTGCTATTGTTAAGATTACTATCCAGCTGGCTTAATATATATCTCCGGATAAAGTTGCATCGAATTGTTAATATTGTTGTTCTTCGCATCTATTGATTTATCTAATCTTATTGAATCACCATAATACTAGAGGTAAAAGTAACAAAAATATCATCAAAAAATATGATAAATTTCATTAAAATATCGAAAAATTGTTTATTTTCTAAGCTTTAAATATTTATCTTTTAACTTCTGTTTACTGATGAATTGTTGCTGTTTGGATGAATAAACGAGCTATTTGTTATTGGTGCTCCCGTCGAAGCCGATGCTCTTGACATTGAAGACGAATTTAACGGATTAGAAATATTCAAATTTATTATTTAACTAGACTTATGCCCTCCTCCTTGCGGAATCACCATGGATGCTCGAGCAAACGATTTCGATATCGAATATGGATTGTTATTATTATTCCCTTAAGCAGATGGGTTTATCGCTGAGCTTGAAATCATTGAATTCTCTTCTTCAGGAGTGAGAACTACATCAGGGAAGGCAAGAGGCGATGCGTTAGAGGATTATGCAGGGGAAATATTCAATTCTGTTTATTCTTAGAGATAAAACGGTTGTTGCTTCGCTTGGAGTTGATATTCTTTGGAACTACGTGCAGCAGAAGAAGAAGCAGGTGCAGCAGTATTATTATTGCTGTTTTTCTAGGATTCAAGAAAACCAGCATGTTGTGCAACAACGATTATGTTATTATCATCAGCTTGTTGTGAACATCGTTTCTTCCCATTTTGCAATGCTTTGAGTCTTCGTTCTTCTAAATATTTTACCTCATAGTTATACCTATCCCTATCGAAGTAGTAATTCTTAAAGAAATGCTAAATTGATCTTAGTTTTTCTTTGTTTTCAGGAGTATTCTCAGGAACACCTATGATATCTTTTTCTTTCTACCGTAATTACTCCATTTCCTTCATCTTCATTAATCCTGGATCTTGCTGTGGAAAGTTAAATTACTCCTTATAATTGTTGTTTTTCTTGTGGATGTTGTTGTTATTCATTCGAGGGTTAAAGTTGTTTGGAGATATTTATCTGCTATTGTTGTTGCTGCTGTTATTTTAAATATCGTCATCGTTATCATCGTTATCAGTATTATCACGTTCACTGCTGGCTTAGTTTCCATTATCAGCTTATCTGTTTCTGTAGTACGCCTCTTCTTCCATCTCTTTCTGCTATTAAATAGCTATTCTCTTGTCGATCTTCGAGACTTGCTCTTCTAAAAATTTCATGCTATGGAAAAGAGATAAACAAAAATTATCATGAAATGCATGATCTAGCTGCTGTTCAGAGACTGAGAATAAATAATTAACAAACTTGACTTCTTATAATATATGTACACTTTAGCTCTTTTTTCAGAGCGAAGCATGTGAGCTTTGTTGAAGGGGAATTTTGTGTATCGCTTCCTCAGGAGAATATCGAAATCGATTCCTTTAAACCAAGGATGTAAAACCACTTCGTTGATGTCAAAATACCCTAGTCTTTCAGTTGGCTTTCTCTGCAAGCACTTACAAATAAACGAATACAATAAGATTAAATTTCATTTTGTTCCTGCAAATGTTCTTTTTTTTAGTTGAATTTAGTACTTTATTGATGAAATCTATTCCATTGAAACTCCATTTCGGAGGAGCTGTAACAATGCTGTATTTTATAAGGTCTATTTCTGTTTCTTAAGTTGTTCCAAACGACTCTTTATTATAAGGTTGCACGCAGACCTATTATTGTAGGATGTTTTTGATCAATTCATTTCGATAATTCCCATCTTTTCTGTCACTCTTATCATCGTTTTCGTATGGCCGCTAAGCAATATTTTAAATCAAAGTAAGAATAAACAATAATCTAAAAATATAATTTTTTAAAAGAAGTAGTTATCTCAAACGATTCCCAAAAAATATATCTATGTTACCCTATTGAACATGAGCTCAAAGGTAATGACTCCAACCGCATAGTAGTCGACAGCATAACTGCAAGACAAAATACATTAACACAAATAAAATAAGTTTATTTTGCTTTGTTTGTTTTTCAGTTACTAATTCTTTGAATTTAAATCAAAAACTAAACAAAGTTGAGAATAAACACTTACTTGTGGTTCTGCCTGCAGAGCACTTCTGGAGCTTATTCAAACATAAAATATTATTGCAAAATAAAAAAATAAATAAGAAAAAAAAATAAAAAAAGAAGAAGAAGGAGAAGTTTAGAGGAAAAACAAGGATTTTAATAGCTCAAATGCAATACAATTCAGCTGATTTGACTTATTATGTTCCAGCTTACACCTGCGATCAAAAAATTCATGCAGAGAAATGAATCCTTAATTTCTGGGGGAGGAACAAAAAAATTGTACTTTTTTAGGCAAAATACTGATAATTTAATTACACCTTTTTGCAACTTGAATTGGTTGCACAATTACTTGAGCTAGCTTACAATCCTAAAGCACTTTCTTAATAAATCAAATGCACAACTCATTTATCTATTCCTCTCCCCCGTAAAATTGTTTGCATCGCCTTACATTCTCAAAATCACTAACCCCCCCCCCCCCCCACTACCACCACTCCAGATTGTTCCAATTTCAATCCTTTTCAGCAACACAAAACTTCTCCTACCTTAAATATCTAGTTTTCTTTTTGTTGCTTTTTATTGCATCCCCCAAGATAAAAATACAAACCGATCTATTATTTTTCTAAAATACTTTATATTTCTAACTTACCCATATATCCTGGTGTTCCCGATGTGTCTGAGTTGTTATTCGGTCGAAATACTTTAGCTATTCCCATGTCTGTGATTCTCAGATACCCATCGTTTTCGAATAAAATGTTCTCAGGCTTGATATCTCTATGAATAATGCGTTTCGAGTGGATGTAGTTCAAAGCAAGACACACTTGAGCTATGATGTATCTTGCTTGATTTTCATTAAAAGCTGATAATTCTGCAAGTGGTTTGTTTGCAGGTTCCTCTTGATTTATTGGACATTCTTTATTTTCAAGGGAAAGTGCTTTCATGTCAAATTCTTGCTGTTTAGCTCTGAGTACTTAGTCATCTCGTAATTTAAAGTGATTTATGTGAAATCTTAGATCTTTTCCTTTGAGCTCCTTCATGATTAGATAGAGATGAGTATTATCACTGAATGCCCATCGCATATCAATTAAGAAACTAACCAAAACAGCAATTAGAAGAAGAAATCAAATAATATGCTTGAGAATTTAGAAAATAATTTAAAGAAGATACAAGAGCTTAACTGCCAAAAATAGCTACATCTATTAAAAACATTGAAAAACTGTTGATTTACGGATGCTAGATGTCTCTGAGAATGAGCATTTCACTGAGAGTTGGTTGGATGTTCTTTTGCTATGAAACGAGTATCTTATTCATAGTTTTCATAGCATAATCTGTCATATTGTCTCCTAACTTTCTCACTTTGTAAACCTAACCCAAATCAACAACCATAAGGTTATTAATCTTAGTTTTTCCATTGAATTTGTCTGATTAAAAAGCTATTCTATTTGGATAACTAATAGCTTTTCAGAATCCCTCAATTTGGCAGAATTAAAAAAAGTGTAATTCTCCTCCTGAGATTACACTCACATACAAAAACAACCTTCAATCCAAATAATCCAAGTCACCCATTTACAACCCTTTAGAAATGTTTGTCTTCATTTCCCCTTGGCTCAATACCAATAATCTATCTCCCTCGTGGATGCTTCTCATTTATTTGAAGCTTCCAACGACTATTTGTAAGTAAAATGGTTATTTTATTTCTTACAACAGCGAATCCTCCTACTCCTATGATCTCGTCTGCTTCCTTTTCTCCATCAAATACCTAGATCTTCCTGAACTGCTTAATGTCTACCCCTACAAAAGACATTTATCAAATGATTTTAGTCAACTTCCCGCAAAGAAATTTTCTTTTCATACTCTCGTAGGTGTCAACTATCCCAAGGTTAGCAGTAGCCTTGCATATGTTACCCATTGTGTTTCTAAAAATCGCAGATTTAAAGCCTCTCTTAGCTTTGATTATTATTAAATCTACATTAGTACTGTTATCCCCCACTACTGCTTTCTTCTTCCAGCTGGATCTGTCCCAACCAACGCATTAATAAAAGTAAATTACGTACTCTGATGAATATGCCCCCCTCCCACAATATTTTTTGTGTACTTTGTTCTATCTCATCCAGTGAATTTCTTTTACTTTATTTTCAAATTACATCAAAGTTCTTTGAAGTGTTCCAAAAAATCTGGTGAAAATTCATTTGAAAGCATACTTTTTTTAACTACGAATCGATGAATTGTCCTTCTTTTAACTTGAAATTGTGCTAAATGCAGTTATAAAAATAGAATTATTTTATTAATTTCAAAGTTATTCTTTTCGATGGCTGTTTCCTGAATTCTTTTTACAAGACAGATGTTCTTAAAAAAATGCAAGATAATTCGGTTGCATCTCCAAGTACGTCGTAATTTAACTAGAACAATTACTAAATCCGACAAGAAAGATGTAACCTTGAAAAAGAAACTTCTGAAATTACTAGAAAACTTAATTATTAATTCTTTTATCAGCACATTGCAATAGAAGAATATACATGTGAGTGATTCACTAGCAAGGAGAACTGTTAATCAAAGATAAGTTGGGATGAGGAGGGGGGATGACTCAAGGGGAGAACTAAAGGAGGGGATCATTTAAACCAAGTTTGAGTGTTTCTAAACAATCTTATCTACAATTCTCAAATTTAACAGAATATTTAACTCAAAATAACCTTTTAAGGGTTGTTGAAATAGTCATTTTATCAAGACTTATTTATTAATGCTTGGTAATTTGTCAAGAATTCTTGATTATTATTATTTTTAAGTATTTTTGGATTTATTTACTTTTTTAAACCTTTTAACTTACTTTTTAAATACAGAAAGTATTCTTCTCTCTCTCTTTATGAGTGTGTGAGTGTTTGTTTTAAAAATTATTGAAATAAAATGAATATTTTGAAATATCAGAAGCATACCATTCAACTGAATTATCTTTCTTCTTGAGTATTCAATCCAAATCTCAAATTGTAAAAATGTTTTTAAAATCCTTTCTCTGGACATCCATGTATTAATGACCACTAAAAACTAAAGTAAATAATACTATTTATAATAATAAATTGTTTCTCAATTATTAACGAATAGTACTTTTGATAATCACAACAGAAAATAAAAATAACTCTTATTATCAATATGCTGCATTGTTTTTATAAAATCACTGTGAATCTCCTGCGTAAAGGTACTGTGAAGTGAAGGTATTGTAGAACGAACAAGATTGATCTGTGGAGAATTGCCAAATGAAAAATCCTGGAATTGCAATACCACCTTTAGTATATCCTTCGTTGCAGACAGCTGCAAGGTCAGAGGGTGTCATGTATCCTGTGTTAGTTGCGTCTCCTGTTGAAGCTGGCTTTCCAAGAATAAGTTTGCTGAGAGGGATGCTATCGTAGCTGAGAATTTCTTAGTAAGCAGTATTCACAAAGGGTTTACCACTTTCAACGAAAAGGTTCTGATAAGTGCTGTAAGTGTTGGTCGATCCTTAGTTGTAGAATTAAATGTTGTACCAGTCGATGGTGTTACCAACTTCTTGATCAACTGTGTAATAACCGCCAGTTTCGTAGTAAGCTCTAGAGAAATATGGGGCTTAAGGTGCATGGGTAATCAGCAAAGCGGAATTCTCTAACTTAGCGCGGAGAGCTTTTTAGAAAGCAATCAGCCAGATAACTCCAGTTCCGTCGACAATAGCGTCGTTGTCTTCGTAGTCAATGTCAATACCATCGATGTATGGGTTAGCATTCACCCAGTCTGCGAGACTTTCAGCGACGACTACAGGGTCCCAAGCGGTAGGGTTTTAAGCAGCACCGAAAGCGCTGATGAAAAGTAAAGAACCTTATTCGTGGTATTTAGCTTAGAGGTTCTGCTGGATCTCTGCTTTAGTGTTGCCAATGTAGTCAGGTCCAATGAACATCAAGGGGTCAGCATAGACAGACACTGCATCGCCAGTCATTCCGTACATCCAGAAGGTCAAGATAAACACATCGTAGCATGCTGAGCCGATACCAAGACCTTTCAGAATAGTTGCAGGAGGCCAATATCCGTACAATCTGTTGACATAAGCGATCGATTTAAAAGATTTAGCTTTAACCTTCTCGATTAGCTCTTATTGTCTAGTTTTATGAGTGTGGTGGTGGCTATGATGAGTATTACTTTCATGCTTAGTATGCACTGTAAGTTCTTCGGTGGCGATTTCTTCAGTAACATGAATATCAATTACTTGTGGAGCTTCATGTTTTCCCATAGGGATTTCGATAGGAATAATCGGCACGAATCTCTTGGATTAGTGGCTATCATATGTGTAGACAACTCCAGTGATAGCTAGAGCAGCTGCAAGTGCAAATGCAAGCAGAGTCACGCGAGAAACGGGCATACTTGTTGTTGAACGTTTGTTTGTTTGTTTTATCTGTTCGAAATAATTAATTCTTATATAAGAAGATATTAGCTTTTTATGATACTCTCCCATCGATTTTAAGGCATAATTTAGATCCCCAGCCCCTTCATGAAGTGGACACAATAGCACTTCCCGAATCAGCTGAGGATATTTTTCTTTCTCAAGACCCAAAACCAGCCCCATTGAAAAATTAATTTTGTTTCTTTTTCAAGGATGGTGATGATTGATTTTCCTTAGTTATGATTCAAAGGGCTTAACTTTGTTTTGTTTCATACTTGAATCTCTAAATTGGGAGCATATTCTGCTAATCAGATCGTAACTGCATAATAATTATCTCTCTCCTTTGTAATATATCACTGACCAGAAAAAATTTGAAGTTTGAAGAAAATACGTAATTTCTTTTTTTTAATTTAGCTGACCTCACATTTGCTCTTTGAAACTGCAAACAAGCACACAATTTTTTTATTTGCCATAAATTTTATCCTTTTTATTTAATGATTATGCAAGAATCAGAGAGTTAAAGCATTTCTCAATAATTTTAGAAGAGAGAAAAAAGCCAATGCGAAATATTAGAAGGAAATAATATGAAAATAATAAAAAAAGAAGTTTAATTTGCATTTGTGAATAACACTCAGCCTTGGAATTTTTATTTTGGTTTCTTTGGATTCACTCCAGCAGTCTTCTGCGAAAGTGGCATGTTGTAATTATAGGTGTTGGTGTTGTAGATGACATTTAAGTTATGGAATTTAGAGAGATTCATATCGCTTATGAGCTTCTAAGTAGTTGAAGGGTTGCTGTTTCCAGAAATTTAGAAATTGATTTGGCCCTAGTTTATTATAAAAACAAAACAAAAGATTGTTTTTGTTATTTTTTGTTAATGGGGTATAATAATTATATTAATTACAGGTTTAGTGAAGGAAGTGGTAGCGCCAAGTGGCATCTTAGATGTCCTGGAAGTCGGAGAATTCGAATTGGCTCCATTCTTTATATTTAAAAAGTAAATTATTGTGAAAACATGTTTCGTAATCGTTTATCTTTGGATAACATTTTTTTAAAATACTTACTCTAGATTCTCTTTATTCAAGATTTGATTTCTTCGAGATAGACGGTAATCCTTAAGGCTTGGAAGAAGCCACAGTGTTGTCTCTTTATTAGACCTTGATTTGAGAAAATTATTTGTCATCTTCCTTCATCGCTTTTTTGAACAAAATCATTCATAAAATTCAGAAATAATACCACAAATGGAGAAATTCTTTCTTACCCATTGACTAGTAGAATGTCTTGTGGATCTTGTTCAGACTCTTCATAATAGCAATAAGCAAAGCAACTAATTAATACAACAAATCTATTTTTAATCTAACTTACTAAGTTCTTCTTCAAGGGAATCTTCTTGAATTAGTCTACACCCGTTGACTGAGGAACTTATTTCTTTTCCTAGCTCTTTAATCAAAAAAGAAATTACATTCAAAAAAGGAATATTGTCCTTCTTAGCAATAAATTCAAAGAGAATTTTTGCTCCTTGCTCAACTAATATCCAATAAATACCTTAGCTGGTTTATCCTATTCAAGATAGGGGTCATCGCTATTTTTATCGCCCATCTGATAGTTATACACGGAACTCTACAGAACTTACTATTAACCTTAGAGATACGTAGGCATTTGCTTCTGACCGAATAACTTCGTGGACTTTAGATGCAAAATGAGAGTAATTCAACGATAAAACATGTGATTTCTTTGTAATCTTTTTTTTAATCTCGTTATCTTTACATTTTCGATGAGTTTAATGGAGTGTTTTCCATATGAATCCCCATATTCGTTGTCATCTTAACCACGATAAGGTGCTTTATCATCTTATTCAGTGTTTTCTTGTCTTGCATTAGTATTTTTATCGTTCAAAATATTTTTCTTCAGCAAAGCAGATTCTCTTTTTGTGTCAATCGCTGAATTCAATGGCTTTCTTCGTTCTGTTTCTTCCTTTTCATACTACTCCCTGACTCCATCGAAGTACGGATGCATCATTGCCTCTTCAGTAGTGATTCGTTCAGCTGGATCCATTTTCAGCATGCTCTAGGAAAAGAAGAAGATAACATAATTGATTCAAATATATATTTTCCCTTTGCGTTGTGTACTTTCAGAATATTAAGTGCTTTCTTGGAGATTTTTCCTAAATAGCGTCGTTCAATAGTCTCAGGTTTATTGCTTTCAGGGAATTTAGTTCCTAAGAAACGCGGATTTTTAATGAAGAGCTCTTTTTACTCAGGAGTGAGAGGGCCTAACGTTTTCTAAATCAAATAAATCTGATCGATTTCATTCTATCCAGGGAACAACGGTTATCCATCGATGAGCTCACCCATAATACAACCTACAGCCCATATATCTGAGGGTTTTCCATATTAGGTCTTGATAAGTAATTCTGGAGATCGATACCATCTCGTTGCGACATAATCAGTTAAAATTTCAGTTGGTTTCTGTGGGAGATTCCTAGCAAAACCAAAGTCACATAATTTCAACTCATAGTTATAAGGAGACACAAGAAGATTCTCAGGTTTGACATCACGATGAACTACGTCTTGTCTATGGCATTGTTGTAATGCCTTTAACATCTGATACATTATGATGCGAATTACTTCAGGCTGATTAAAAAAAGTGGTTAGTTTTGAAAATTGCAACAACTTAGTCATAAACATAATCTAAATGTCAAGATCATTTTGACTGAAAATCAACTATCCAATCAAAAACACCTTTCCTTAAAATATTCTATTTCAACTTCTCTCCGATTTTGTTACATCAAGCCCAGTAGGTTTCTATTCAAGGATTTCAAGGAGATTCTTCTCCACATACTCAAATACTAAGTAGATCCTTCCCTTCCTATTAATAAATAAAATAGGTGAAAAATAATTTTATTATTTTCTTCTCTTCATCTGTTACCTCTTGAAAGCTTCAATTAAATCCACAACATTTCTATGTCTGAGCTATCTAAGCATCTTCACCTCCCTCTAGATATTCTTCTTTACATTCTCATCATCTTCAGTCTCCTTAAATTTCTTGATTGCCACTTCAAAACCAACATAGAAACGTTAAAAGAACTAAACATAGAAAATTGTTAGATGGATATTAAGTTTTAAGTTTCAAGTTTGAGTTCACTAAAGATAGGGACTTCTTTCTTGCAAATCATTTAGGACAATCCTATTGTGTTTTATTAATAATCTTACCGATTTCTTATGTTTCTTTGTTTCTGCATTTTAAGACGACACCATAGGCGCCTTCTCCATTGACTCCTAGAATTTCGTACTTATTCATTCTTTCCCTTTTTCTCTTCTGCTTTTTGGGGGAGATTATGTTGTTTTAGATTGAATTTAGTTGTTTAAAAGGACGGCTTAATCAAAATCTCTTTGTTTCTTGATCTAAATTATTTTTTTTTGAGAAATACAATGACTTAATCAAAAATAAGTCAATAACCTAAATTTTTCTCCTTCTCCGTTCTAACTTTGAAACTCTTCTATTTATTTTTGGTAGCTCCAAATCAATTACGAATATGATTGAATTTACTTATTTTTCTGTTGAACTCTCTAATGCATTCAATTTAGCAAAGGATTTTTAAAGGATTAGATTAAGCAACTTAAAATGACCAAAAGAGAAATATATATTAAGGCTTTTTTGAAGCTAAATAATTCTTAAAAAATATCAAGACAAATAAAGTAAAAGTATTGTACAACAATTAGAAAAAATATTTTATTCTTCTTCTTCTTCTTCTTCTTCTTTGATCTTCAAGATATTTCATTTTGAACGTATTTTCTTAATATTCTTGGCTCTCAACATGAAAGAAGGCAATCAATTTTTAATATTTATAATTAATTAACAAATGAATAAGCAAAACGACTCACTCTTTACGGGGCGGGAAAGAGAAAGAGAAACTATTAAAAACCATCCTTGCTAGAAAAGAGATTTTTAAAATTTCCCATAAAGGAGCTAAAAAATTATAAAATAAAATATAAACAGGAACAAATGTTCTACAATATAATTTCATGCCAATTCTCCATAGCGAATCATCCACTTCTATGCGTTCTAAACCTAATTTTTATGCACCCTGCAAAACACTATGACCTCCAGCTGCCCTTTAGTTTTCAAGCAATTCTACTTGAGCGCCAACAATCAGAAGAAGCGGATAATTACATTCAGATAGGAAGGCTCCTTTGATGCAGTCAGAACCAAATTCAAGTTACAGTTTTTAAAGAAATATAAAACTTGCATTGTCAAAAATTTACATACTAAACACTGATCGATATGATAGATAAGACTGATTTTAGTCTCTAGCTCATTGCCATAAAGCTAGTATATCCATATCATATTCGAAACATAAGCCATAATCATCATCATATAAACATATTAACATCTGCATAAATAAACTATATGTTGTCTTATAAAAAAATCCAAATTCACATGCAGCAAGAAATTTGAAAAAAAAGAGTGAAAATAAAAAAAGTCAAACAAAAATACACTCAAAAAATTTTCAAATTATTTCAAAATCTTAATCGAATCCTCCTAGTTCGTATTGTCATGATAGGAGCACCCCACGTGATAGGGAAAGATTTTTTTTATTTGGCAAAGCATTCAGTTTTGATTTGTTCCCAAAAGTTAATTGAAAACAAAAATCCTTTGATTTTACATATTACCTTAAAGGATTCTGTTTCAAACTCCAAAAAGTTTGTTAAAATGTTTCTCAATTTTGAGATAATTAAAATATTTTCTTTTTCTTTGTTTGTTGTATGAAAAATCTCAAAAGTTTTGTTTTGATTAAGAAAATAATTTGAAACGAATTGTTTTCCAGTCAAATTTGATCAATTCTTTCATCAAAAGGCAAACAACTTAGATACAAAAACAGATTATTAAATTTAACAAAAAACAAAATCAAATTTAAAAGGTAATCAGTCAAAAGATACAATCGAAACAAATTGAAAAAAAGATTCGTTAATTTTTTAATAATTTTCAGATGATAATTTTTTGTATTAATTAATCAGTGTCCACTTCACAGAATGCGAGTAATATGAATTCAGTTTTTTAAGATTAATAAAAAGATAAACAATAGCTACAATTTTGTTTCAATTAATTTCTTTTTGAGAAGTGAGAAATTTAAAATGCTAGGAGAAATAACGAGGGTTAAAACATTTTTAATAAATAAAAAGTATTTCCGTTCTGCTGCTATTAATATCTCTTTTATGCAAAAAAAAGAAAACTGAAGGTAAGTGAAAACACTGGCTGCGGGATATTAAGTACTAGTTAGTTGGTCTCACAAGAGTTTTATAAATAATAAACACACACACACACACACATATATATATAAACAAGCTTAGAAGGAAAAGAATCAAGTAGATTTTGTATAATATGTCTGAAACTCCATTTTCACCTTTAGAAGATGGAATTATCTTTGACAACATTGACATGCCTTTATCAATGTAGTCAAGTTAAATTATCGATCGACGGTAGAGCAGCAGTAAGAATAGTACACCAGCTGCAATAAGTCGATCTGGAAGTATTGCTGCTGGATTAACACCCTCTAGCGCATTCGTGAGAGATCAATTAAATTCTTTTCAAAACAAGCATGGAAGGAAGCTGAACAAGATGATTTAACTTAATGACATGAGCAAGACATTTGGATCGACGATTTTTTTCAACAACACGAATGGATTTGCTAATTCAACAAGAACCTAGCAGACAAATCCTGCTGAGTTTTAACCATTTAGTGCAACTACAACAAATAATAATAACATTAATATTGTAAATGGTTTTACTTCAACTGGGTTTAGTTAGATGATTCAAAATAATCAATCGAGAACTTTCATGACAAGCCTAGATAACTAATAATAAAGGACTACGAAAAATCAATCATGGAGTACTAGGAGTTAAAGACCAAAAAGCAAAGTTGCTTTCGAAAGTCATATCAGTGCTACAAAAAGAAAAGAAGAACTTCAGGAAAATATCCATGCTGAGCTATTCAAAATCAAGGAATCTCAAATGAAAAGTGCTAATAGCAACGAGAGCTTCGCAAGCAATACAGATTCACATGCTAAATCCTTCATGAATACTGAATAGCAGTAGAAATTTAGTAGGTTGAGAACTCAATTTGAAATTGACAAACTAAGAGAGGAAAAATTGCAAAGTTTGTTTGAGTAATAGCAAGAAGAGAGACATTAGCAGCGTTGTGGGACATTCAGTGGAGCTTTGCAAGACGCTTAAGAGAGAATCTAAGCATAGAATAATCTTATTTCAGATTCTGCGGCATTAAACCGTGGAATTCAAAAAATTCGAAGTTCCAAGCAAACTGAAGGAATTTTTGAAAAAGTTAAAGTTAACAGGATGCAAAACGGTATGGAATACAAAAAACTAGTAGCATCGATGTCCAAGCAAATCAAGCCTGTTTCGAAAGAGCTCGAAGAGCTGAAGTGCAAATTGAACGGAAAACACATCGAATAAATTGAAAAAATTCTCCAGAAATTAAGTATCATAAATTTCGACAGAAATTAAAAAATGAAAGACAACGCAAACACTCAGATAATCTTCGATAAGATGATGGCAGAGCGATGCGATCATAGGTATCGAGCTGAAAAACACTCCAAAGCTAAGTTATCAGTGAGACTACAACTCGATTAGAGAGATAAAAAAATAGATTTTCTTAATGTTCCGAAATATGATAATTCATGGAAAAAACAAGATTTCTTTCCAATAACTCATTAGTCTATTAAGGAGTATCAAAGAGTTGCAAATGATGACAAGCCAAATTAGGAATATGAGTTGAATGAGATTCTCTAGCTGTATGCTGAAGGGCAAGAAGATCTTATGGCAAGACTCAGAGATTTTGCAGCTGAGAATACGTACGATGCGAGAAAATTCAGTGAGCGAGAAGTTGATCCATTTTTCAATGATCCATTCTTGAAGGAACTCATGTGCAAGCAGCTTATTTTCCGAAAAGGGAATTAAAAGAGTGATTTTTTTGGAACAATCGAACCGAAAAAGAGAACCATCGAGGAGATTTTTTAGAAATTAAATAATCCAAGTGAATGTTCTTCTGATTTTGATTCGGAATAGTCGTTTTTCTACCTTCCTATGCCACAGACAATCAAGCAATCCTCCAGATAAAATGATTGATGAACGAAAAGTAATAATAATCTTGAGAGAGTTATTTTTTTTCTTCTTTCGTAATATAGTTTGGTAGTCTAATGCTAGAATAATAGCTACCTTGTGGTTTTGTACTGGCTTTTTCTTTTAAATCATCAAATAATTGTTTAACTAATAAGGCAAGTTATTGAATAAATCCCTTAAGTTAAAAAGAAAGCAAATTAGAGAAAAATATGAATTAAAAAGTTTTTTTTTCTTCTTAAAATCGAGTAGAAATAGGTTCTTTTTTTTAATAGAAATGAAATGAAAATTGTTGAGATAAAACAGCTATTTTAGACATAAAAATCTAAATAAGTTAATTTTTATTATCCTGAAAATATACAATGAAAGCTGAAAGCAAACTTGATATTTTCATAGTTTGATTAGCAGAGGGAAATGTATTATTCTTCTCTCTCTCAAGAGTGTGTTGCACTAAGCTATTCTGACTCAGCATACTTTCTCGCCTTCTCAAGAAAAGCATTTTTATCAAAATCAAAATCTGGATCTTTGTTATTTTAGCAACACATCTTCCAAGCACTTGCGATTCCACAGTTAGTACTGCTTTATGTAAAACTGAAACTTTTGTTTGCTTTTTTCCTTTATGAAGACGATGGCTATGCCGACTCACTATCAGGTGCATTATTACTATTGTCTTCTGCATTCTATCCTTTGGTTGCTGATGATAAAGTCGAATCTTAGAACCCTTCTTACCTCAGTTTTCTGCTGAATCTCTCGAAAGTTGTCATATTTCTAAAGAAATTATTCACCTGCACGAAGACTAGCGCTGTGAGCATGCAGAAGAATGGAACTGCTATAAACAGAATAAGTGATGACCCAATGAGTTTGGGAATGAAGAGGGAGTGTCTTGTGTCTTGCGAGAATGATGAATACCAATTGAATATCTCATCGTTGTCGCTGAACGAATCAGCTATGTGCATGATCGTGAAAGTGATCGAAACAAGCTTATTCAACCAGAGATTGACGATGAACAGCAAAAACATAGCATAATTGTTAGCACCCACGCAGTTGTTGATCCATGGACAATGATGATCGTAAACTCTTATGCATCTTTTGCACACCTCACAGTGTTTCGATCTGATAGGCTTCAGAACACAGCATTCAATGCAAACCTTCTCGACAGGATAAACTTATAGCAACATCAGTAACTCATCGTTTAAAACTTTTTCTGAGGGATTCGCTTTTTACTGCTGATTATTAGGCAATAAAGGATCTTTTATCCCACTTTGTTTTAAATGACTTTATTAATTAGAAAATCTATCATGAACTACTATACTACTTGTATTAGATTCGTCTTTGGATTTCATAGATTACTTGTTCAGGCTACTTCTGTTGAGGGCATGGATTTTAGTTTTAGTTTTTCTGCTAATTTAAGTTTGTTAAATGTCATAATAGAACGACGATTCTGAAGTATTGATATTGGCGACTTCTCCAGGATTACTAAGCCATGCGAATAGATGAAATATAATGCTTAATATTGACAGACCAAGCCAGATAAATAATTCAATGTATCCCTCATTCAGACAAGGCACCACGAAGAAAGTGAAGATCAGCTAAGTTGATAGAAACAGGCAGAAGAAAATACTGACTTATTTCAGATTTTTACTGGTAGGACGGAAGGGTTATTTGAGATTGCAGTATTCTTCTAACCCACCTTCTGTTTCGATCATCGCTTGAATGTTCTGATAGCCTTCTTGAGCTGCAAGTTAGCTGGGTGTATTACCTTTTTCATCAGTAGCTCGACGATCTGCACCTTTTATCAGTAATCTCTTCACAGCTCGTGCATTCCCGCTAATAACAGCTAAATGAAGAGGTGATAAACCTTGCTAATCATAAGGATAAAAACAAAGAATATTAAAGATAAAGTATGATTATTTAGAGAATCTGAAAAAAATGATTTCTTCAATATCATCGCGATTAAATGTTCATGTATTTTTTGGAAAAAACAACTCCAAAAATTATCCGTTCCAATCTATCACTTTTCAAGACTAGATTGCTTGATTAATTATCTTTTTTTCCTTCCTGTCAAAATCAATAATAATCTTGATTTGTTGTGTTACCTCATCCGGTTGGTTAATGTCGATGTCAGAGTATGAAGTAAGGTACAGAATTGCATTTTCACTGCCGAGAAACGAAGCCCAATGCAAGGCATTTCCTTATTTGAATTCCATCTCCTTTGGATCCATGCCATGTTTTTAGAAAAACCTAAGTGATATTGTCTAATCATTCTGAGCAGCAATATGCATCACATTCAAACCTTTAGTATTCTTCGCTCTGAAGTTCGCTCCGTTTTCCATCAAATAATTCGCCATCCCAATTTCGCCCCTGTAAGATGCATAGTGCAATGCAGTGAATCCTCCTTCAGAAGGGCTATCTAGCCATTCTGCTATTGTTTACTTCCCCTCTGGCTTCATCTACGCTGCCATCTTCGCATACTCCACAACGAATCGCAGATCTCCTAGATTCTAGTTCAAAACTAGACTATGAACGATGGTGTAATATTTTTTATCGCACATAGTTGTTAAATCTAAGCCTTTAACTTCCTCCAATAACTCATAGAGTTTATCAAACGTACTTGATAAAAAATACTATCTCGCAAGTTTTTGCTGGTTCTCTTTAGGCAACCCTGTAAAGTCGCGGAAGTCTCTCGAAGCTACATCCAACTCAGACTCTGCTCGACTTGAAGATATTTCTTCTGAACGATCCTAGCTGTGACTCATTGTACCAATCAAAAACGCTATTCTTTGAAAATAAGATTGGAAATCAGATGGGAGGCAATCTGCGCTGGCTTTGGATTAGGATTAGTATTAGAGTTAAAACAATTATCTGCTTTCTGTTTGTTAAATTATCTGCGCTTTTTTGTTTTTGTTTTCGTTTCTTTTTTTTTCTACTTGGGAAGTGCCCAACAAACTAATTCTCGTTCACTATTAAGACTTCCTTTTAAAGCATCAACTATCTACTAAGATGACCTTAATTTTAGCTTAATTTCGAGGATGATAGTTGAAACACCTTCCAAGTTAAAGTCATCTATTTCAATTTTTTTAAACTATTTTTATGGCTTTCAATTAGATCTCAATTTTTGTATTGTTTCTTGGCTATCACATGACTGAATAAAACTATTAGAAATTGAAATTGAAGCCTTCTGATTTGTATTTGATAGAAAAATAAGAAGTTTTTATTTCTGTTAATATTCCCTTATTCTTTTATTAAAATAGCTGCTTATCTGAATCTGTGTGAATATCAATTTTATGAAAATATACTCCTACTCTCTTTCTCGCATAAATCTTCTTCTTTGAAGCATTTAAAAAGATCTTTTGATTTCAGATTTTCGTTTCGATATATTTTAAACTCCATCCTAAGGAATTAAACTCGTAGTTTGATTTTTGAGAGAGAAAGGACAACAAAAGAGAGAGAGAATCAGTTGGTAGAGAATTTTGTATTTGAACTTTTTAATCAAGAAAATAATAATTTACACAAACTAAAACGATTTGACTTTTTATCATCAATCTTGTCCCTAGGCACCCCTCAACAGCAATAGAAAATATCAGTGGAAAAGCTTAGCATATTCATCGTATCGAATAGTATTAACAACCTCAAGGGCACAATAATTTAAGAAAAAACACATGGCAGAAAAAGAAGAGGAACAGAGTTTAAGAGAACGCTTTTCGAGTAATAAATATCGATCTTAAACTGGAATGATTTAGTACAATGAAATGTTCGTCTTTGGGAGCAATCGGTATGGTTAAATAGGGCTTTCAGAGAAAAACGCAGGGAAGAATTTCTGCATCCCTCGATTTTGCCATTTTAACACTGTGTTCACAAGCGTATCCTGTGGGGCTCACCACTCTGTTCTTCTCACTTA
>Ga0302271_10000277_pt1 | contig 48254 bp, 41 predicted proteins | sample III_Bog_N1_1_FD_198767 | JGI IMG/M metagenome (GOLD analysis project Ga0302271, IMG submission 198767) | Peat permafrost microbial communities from Stordalen Mire near Abisko, Sweden - III_Bog_N1_1 | ecosystem: Environmental > Terrestrial > Soil > Wetlands > Peat | place: Sweden: Abisko...
ACCCCAACCCCAACCCCAACCCCAACCCCAACCCCAACCCCAACCCCAACCCCAACCCCAACCCCAACCCCAACCCCAACCCCGGAAAATTCAAAAGTGGAAATTCGAACAAGAATAATTAACCAATTTTTACAAAAATAACAAATTTATCTAGTTTCGCATTTTGCGTTTGTTTCGAGACACAAAATTACAGAAAATTTTAGTTATTAAATCATTTTTTAGATTAAGACTTATTTAATAGACAATAAATAATACTTTTTTATCATAATAATCAATCATAATATTTCGATTGTTCATTTCAGTTATGTGATATCTCTTGCAAAGAAGAATACAAGCTAGCTACCAATTCAGGTTGATTCAATCAAAAATGTTGTTTCTAACTAGTTGCTCTAGCAGAACTCCTTTGAGCAATTTTTGCATATGAAGTATTTTAAAAGTATCATTTTTAGATTGATTTTCTTTACAAATCAATACGATATGTATTTGTTGAAAGATTAAAACAATTTGATTAAAAACACACAATGCAATGTGTTTTCTGTCTATTTATCAAAAGAAATATCCATCTTCTTCTTCTTCTTCTTCTTTTTCTTCTTCTTCAAGAGCATGATATTTTCTCAATATTGCAAAGTCTACCTCATACCAGTTGAAGTACCTTACAAATGTGTTGAATAGCTGCTTTTTTGATAAGAATCTTTGGAGGAATGTACACAGAAATAAAAAAACTAAATTATTATCTCAATAATCCCCTCCCTCTGGAGAAATTAATTGTAAAAAACAAGATAGAGAGAGAGAATTACTTATCAAAGCACATTTTGAAGATGATGTTCAGCAAAACACAGGTAAACTTATGATCATATCCAGAAAGAATAAAGGAAAAGAGCAGAATTCTTCGCCTTAAACCATTTCTTGATCAACGGTTTTCAAGGGGGGAAAGTTGATTGAAGAAACCTAGAAATGGAAATGCATCAGAAAGGGAAAGATGTTAATTGAATCAACTGATTAATTGGTTGCACTTAAATTATTTTACATGGAAATCAATCAGAAATAGTGTTTGAATTAAGAGAATACAACCAGAATTAAGTTATTTTTGATCAGTTTCATTTTAACTTTTTTTATATTCTACAGTAAAGGCTGAATCGTAGTTTAGCTTAAGTGATTTCTAACTAATTCGCTGATGCCAAGAGATCAACACAATTGAAGTTCTATGACGGCGGCAGCAGACAATCGATTTCAGGAATTCGCGCAACTATCTTCGGTGCCACAGGATTCCTAGGAGCTTATGTAAGTCCTTAAAATTCAATAGGAAGTTGCTATCTAATCTAAAGAGAGATTGATGCATGGATAAATTGAGAGAATATAAACATGACTCTGCAATGTGAAAAAACAAAAACAAAAAAGTTTAATAGTGGAAAATTTTAATTGAAGGAAATTATTTCAAACTCAGCTTTTAAGATCCTTTTCAGCAATGGAGAATCACTCCATATCCAAGAATCTATGAATGAAATAATCAGTTTATGATGCCCAATTCCATATGGGAAAGTTTACACTTAAATATGCTAATTAAGAAGGAAAATATCTAAGTTTTTTTTCATTTACACTCTTCTAGGTAGGTGCTGGTTTAGGCTACATTGGCAGTGACATCGTTTTCCCTCACAACCATATCTACGCATATGATGATTTCATCAAGGAACTGAAACTCTGTGCTGGATCTGGTCAAAGTTATATTATGCGTAACTTCAACTACGACGATGACAGACTCTATGACGAAGCAATCAAGAACTCTAACGTCGTCATTAACCTCACTGGTTCAAGAGCTCAGAATAAACTCTACAACAAAGCTGTCTATGCAAATATCAATGTTGCCTAGAAAATCGCTGAGGCTTGCTAGAGAAATCCAAATGTCCGCAGACTCATTCATTTTTCAGCTTGCGGTGCTGATCCAGCTAGTCCTTCCCCGAATCTTTCTACTAAATTCCACGGTGAAGAAGCTGTCTTGAATGCGTTCCCTAATGCCACTATTTTCAGACCTACAACTGTCTATGGCATGCAAGATTATTTCATCAGACACTGGGCTAAAGAGAGAGAATGGTGGTATAACTTCAACATCGTGACAGATGATTGCACTGCTAAAAGATAGCCAATATTAGTTAATGATATTGCCTAGTGTGTCCTTAATGCTCTTAAGCTTGAAGAATCCGCTGGACAGATCTACGAATTAGGTAATCATAAATAATCTTTTTTCTTTATTCTTTTTTTCGGTATTATTAACCATTTTAAATCTCATAATTTTTCTACAAATAAATTAATAAATATTCACAATTCTAAAATTATCTCTTTTTCTAGGTGGCCCTCATGTCTATACTCGTTTGGAAGTCTATGAGATCCTTGCTAACTTAACTGGCAGACCACCTAAACTTGCTTTCTTCAATCACGACTGGGCACTCAAGATCACTGAGAATTTCTATAATTGGGAGTTCTTCAACATGGAAAAAGTCATTAAAGACAGACTTGATCTTATCGTCTCTGGCAAGCATAAAACTATCGCTGATCTCTACGTGTAACCAGTTTCCTTCCCTCAAGGAGCCGAACAGTTCGTAGACGACATCAAATTCAGAGGAGTAGAAACACTCGATAGCCACGAAAAATGAAGGGAATACATTTGTATGTAAGCAATTGACTCTCATTAAGATTTTGTAAAAGTCAACATTACCTTATCGATCTGTTTGGCTACATGTTCGAAATATGTTATGTCATAAGATTTCCCTCAAAAAACAATGTAATCTTTTTATAATTATCTAGTTTTTTTGTTGAGTTTCTTTTCATTCATTTTCTTTATTTATTGAAATTCAACAAAAGCTGCAAATTCATTTCATTTCTTCCTATCAAACCAATGAATCACATCATATTCATTATTATTTTTATATATTTGATGCCTCTAAGAAAATAAGTTTTTTTTTTTTCTCCCTTTTTTATTAGTTTTTCATTCATACACACACATATCTTTGATTTGATCAGAAAAAAGATTTATTTTTGTTTTCTTCAGTCTACTTATGTTTTTTTATTGAGCTTACCAACAAACTTTGAAAATCTAGTTTCCTTTTCAGAACTAAGATTGCCCTTAGAAATAGTAGATCTACTAAAATAAGTTTATATTTCCCAATATTCACAAAGTCTTTTCTTTTGGTTTTCTTCCCTCGATATATTCAATGGGGTTAAGAGAACTATTAACTTAGAAACCCAATAAGAAAAGAATAATAGAAAGACAATCAAAGCTATTAAATAACCTCATTACTCTTTGAAGTTTTCTCTGTTTTTACTTTTTGCTTATTAAGTGGATGAACTTTTTTATTGCTGAAAATATCATTTCTCTTGTTCTCTTAAATATTTTACTCATATAAAAACTTTTCATAATATTATTAAAAATAACCACACAATCTGTGAAGAATTAAAAATCCGTTATTTTTCATTTCAAAACCCACTTGACTGATGACGATTCTTTATTAGAAATAAGAATCATTGAGATAATTTTTTTTTCCTTTCTTTCTCCCCAAACAATCACTTTTTACTCCTTTTTTTCAAGAAATCGCAACTTAACACTAAAACTTACATAATCCCCATACAAAGAGTCATTTTTTTTTAAAATATTTTTTAAGTTTTTTTTGTTTATTTGTTTTTCTGTTGTATTTGTTATTTTTTTATATTATTTATTCTTTTTTAATATTTTTATTCTTTTTCTTTTGTTATTTTTATTCTTTCTTTTAAATTTTTATTTCTTTCTCTTTTCTTTTTTAATTAATTTACTTTATTCTTTCATATCTTTAACTTTTTTTATTTTTATTAACATCATCAACAGCAGCAAGATCAGCAATTTTACATGACGGCGTTTCTGCGTATTAGCAGAAACAGCAGCGTCAAGATCGAACAGTAATTCATTGTTATTAGTAGTAGTATTATTATTATTGTTATTATACATGGGTGGGCTTACTTCTTGTAGCTTATTTGGGCAAAGTCTTGAAAAATAGCATATTGGGAATTGAAGTTATTTGTTAAGACAATTCTTGTTTTTGAATAGAATTATGGTTTTCTCTACAAGATAATACTAAATTCTTCTCAAAGGGGCTATCTAAAATGTATAATCAGCAGAGAGGGATGGTCAATCCTTTCGAAATAGCTGAGCTCTCAATCTAAAGTATCTCGTTTTAAAGAGACAGAACCTCCAAGATATTTTTTTTTCAATAAGATGATGACTAATATAACTAAGGAGAGTTCTAGTAAGAATTGAGAGCAAATAGCATTCGGTGTTAACGCAGTATAATAGGTATAATTAAATGCCTTAACTGGAATTTAAAAACTATGAGATACAAAGGGAAAAAAAATAACTTTGTTTCTCATTGACATATTGACTTTCGCTGCTGATTACTTTTATATTTATTCAAATTATTTTTTTCCCTCTTTATTTGTTTTTTATTAATTTCTTGACTATTAATGACTTATTTAAGGAATTTCATTATTTGCTACTTTCAAGATAATTTACTTAATTTTTCCCCCCTCCCTTCCCCATTCTTTAAAAAAAAGATGTTTAGAGATTTTCAAATTTAACTTAATTCTTTGAATTGTTTATTACAAATTGCTATAGTTATTAAAATATTATTTATTAAAAAACTAAACCTTCTCTCTCTATCTCTACTTCATTTTGTTATTCTTTTTGGAATTAATTTCCTAAACCCTTCCATTTCTCTTTTCTTCTACTTTTTTGTAAAAATAATAATAAAAATTCTATTACAAAAAAAAAACAATAACAATTGACAAAATTCTACTCTTTTACTATTTTATTAATAAAAATGGTAGAACTTTCAAGTTTTGTAGGCAAAAATGGATATGCTTACTAATTTAGCATACTTAAAAAATCTCAAAAAACAGACAGCACACGCGTCTATCCTCCTATTCACAATTCTGAGGAGATCCAGTTTTAATTAAATTTTATTTATGTTTTATTGTTAATTTATTGTTTTTTTAAATTTATCTCTCTCTCTCTTTTATTTAATAGTGTTAATATATAGGGAATAAGAAATTTATTTCATATTTTATTCATATTTATTCTTATGTTTAATTCATTATAATTTAGTTATCTATCTATCCTTGGGGGATAGATCAATGCGATTCGCAGCAATAATTGGCAATTACAATTCAAGCGATAAAATGATAGCTATACGCAGTTTGATAAAACAAGGTAGTGTATTATACAGTCATTTTGAAAACATTAATAAACTATCATATGATAGATAACAGTCTGCTTCACGGGTAACTTTTTGTCCTTGAGAAAGGCATAGCTGGGAGGGTTATGTTCTGGAATATGGGTTTGCTTTATCCGGATGATACGTTATGATAGACGGAGAGACGATTTGCAGTCAATATTTTACAATAAATACTACTTCCACTATGTTTAATCGCTCGCATTCCGTCATCAAACATCTGGGATTCTTTAAAAACTGCAAAAATCTTTTGTGCAAGGCGCGGTTACAAGGAGGAGAAGATGTCCAAATACCCAAGCACTAGCCGACATATTCCTACATACAATTCTTGCTGGCTCCCAAGCTGTTAGTTTTTAATTAATAATCTTTTCTCTGCTTTTTGGTTTTTATTTTGGATTTGTTAGACCAGAGTTTATATGGAATTATATTGATTATTTTTTCAAATTTTATTTGCTTTTTTTTCTGCGGGGTGGGGAGGATGGTTATCTAAGACAGAATCAAAAGAAAAAACAGAATTCTCCCATGATTAAATGAAGAGAGGGTATTTCATGGAAAATATTAAAATAAATAAATGTATTTTTGGAGGAAGGAAAAATTAAGGGAGTGATTGCGAAGAATGATAATATTTGAATCAAAATGGAGTATCGAAATTAACTAGAAGTAATAAGAATAGTCTGTGGGGGAAAAGAAAAAGGAAGACAACTGGGAGATTAAAACCAATATGATTTAACATGCTCATTTCCTCAAAAAACCAACAGATATTTTTCTATTTCGAAGAATTAGTTAATCTATCCTACTGGCATAACAAAAACAAGGGAGAGCCATAAACAACTCTCCCCGAAGTCTGCGAATCAGTTTTAATAATCTCTCTCCATTGGCTAATTTTTTTTAGAAAGTTAGAAAAAAATACAGATAAATTTGAAGAAAAACATAATCTTACACAAAATTCCTTTTTTGGTTCGCAAATAAACATATCAACTCACGTGAAATGATAGTAGCTAAGCAAGGAAATGAATCATAAGTGAATATGGGGATACCGAACAATAGTAGCGCCTTGAGTTCTAACCAAGCAAATAAGAAGAATAATGAACTTAAAGGGGTATTTTGATCAATACAAATATGTTTAAGGAGAGTTAAGTGATTTTTTAAGATTTTCATTTTAACCAATTGCTTTTGGTTGGTTCTAGGCACCTAAAGGTTTGAAGATCCTTGAAGTAATTGGAAATGGCACATTCGGAGTTGTCTACAAGGTTGATAACAAAAAATAAATAACCTTTTTTGTTTTGTTAAGTTCTGATTCTTTGTTTGAATAGGCTGAATATAATGGTTAAGAAGTTGCAGTGAAGAGAGTATTCCAAGACAAGAGATACAAGAATAGAGAAAGAGAAATCGTTCTGTCGTTGAATCATCCAAATATTGTTGGATGCAAGGAAGATTTTGAATCGAAAGGAGAAAAGGTAGAACAAAATTCAAAATGAGAAATATTTTGTTTGAAAGCTTCGATAAATTGAAAAGAAACTCAAGAGAAAAGAGACAGTTTTTGAAATAATTTACAGTTATTTCATGGGTTTTTACTTTGCCTTTTCTCAAAAAGAAAGACGAAATTTATCTCAACCTGGTTATGGAATACATGAGTAATCCACTGTCAAAGGTTATTCGTGACAAAAGGAAACGTGGAGATATGATGGCAATTGAAGATATTAAGCTCTACGCGTATTAAATGTTCAAAGCGTTATCTTACTTAGAAGCGAAGAAGATCTGTCATAGAGATATTAAACCTTAAAATATCTTAGTTAATGATGCTGAGTTTGATAAGAAACTTAAAGTTTGCGATTTTGGATCAGCTAAATAACTCAAATCAGGTAAAAAAGGGGGGAATGTAGGTAGGATGGTGGAGATTGTTGCTTTGAATATGAAAAAAAGAGCACTTTATTTTGTTTTGAAATCTTGCTATAGGGGAGGCAAATATCTCTTACATTTGCTCGAGATACTACAGAGCACCTGAGCTGATCTTCAAAGCAGAACACTACACGAACTCCATCGATATGTGGTCAATGGGTAATCAAAATAGAGAAACACAAACTTTATGGGGAATTTGAAAAGTAGTTTAAAAAGATCTAATTATTTTTTGATAAGGCTGTGTGATAGCTGAGATGGTACTCGGTGAGCCTCTATTTCCAGGTGAAAATTCCTTAGATTAGCTCGTGGAGATCATCCGTGTGTTAGGCACTCCGACGCGCTAATAGATTCTTATGATGAACGCAAATTTTAGCGAATTTAGATTTCCTTAAACGAAATGTTACAGTTGGTCTAGAGTGTTTGAAAAAACAATGGCTAGAGTGCTTTCAGTGGAATAAAAAGAGCAAATGAGTTCATTAATTGATTTAATATCCAGAGTGATAATATATGCGCCATAGGAGCGACCTACTGCATTACAAGCACTAGCTCATCCGTTTTTTGATTCCATTAGGAATGATACTGGAAGCTATGGGAGATTAAAACATCTTTAACTTTTGGAGTTTTCTGATGGTAAGTATGAAATAAGATGGCATTTAGGGGAGGAAAACAAGGAGAAGTTGAGATGATAAACTAACTAAAAGAGATTAGATTCTTAATTTTTAAAAAGAAAAAATCACTTTGCTTTACTTGAATTGTTGATTTCTAACAACTTTTTTGGATTGTTAATTTGCAGAGGAGAAGTAGTAGAATTAGAAATTAATGGACACTTTACGTTTGATTCCTTCTGCATATTCCAAGAAAACAGTGCCATGAGAGACCATGAAACTCCTCAGCGGGCTAGAAAAAGATTGAAAAAGATTACCTTTTTGAGATTTGAATTATTTATGTTTCATTATGCAATATGCATGAAATATCTCTTACAGCGTGTAAAATTACTAAAAGTTAATTTTAACTCTTCCTCCTTTGTAATAGGGAAAAGAAATAGACTTTAATTTGTTTCTCGCAGGATCTTTCTTTGTTATTTTATTCTCAAAAAATGGATTCTCATGAATTATTTTTTTTTTAAGAATATCTCATTATTTGAATTGAATTAGAGGATTGGGCACTATTACCGTAATAAATCACAGAGTTTAGAGCCAAGTGATGATGCAGAAACTAAGATAAATATTTTTGTTAATTTGTCATGAGATTCACAGTAATGTGCTTAGAAATTTCAAGGAATTTTGGAGAAGGATATGAAGTAAGAATTCAGGAGATAAAGACATCAAGATAAACGAAGATTAAATGAGGGGGATATAAAGAATCGTGGAGAGTTAGTAAAGTTATTTTATCTTTAAGCCTTTGTTAGGAACAAAACAAAGAAGAAAAGTAATAAAATCTGAAGAAAAAAATATTAAAAAAATAAGGAAATATTACCCAAAAAAAATAAGCATAAAGAACCATATTTTTAACTTAAAAGCCTTGATTCTTTGTTTATTCTTAATAAATCACATCAACAGCCAAGCTACAACTCTTTTTCATCTGTTTGAAGTTCTTTGCACCTTCTGGAAAACATCATGTCAATAATAACTTCAATTAGCAGTAACGATGAGCGAGTTGTTCTATGCAAAATGGATATCTGGATTGGCTAGCCACTAACTGGAACTTTAGTTACCCTGAATACTCAGGACTACAAATCCTGGGCTGACATAAAGCCCATCCTCATCAAGTAGCTATCATAAATGTAATAGCAAGGACCAATTCAATACACGAGTACTTACTAAGCGATCAATTACATAGACTACATGCTTGTCATGCAATTACGATAAAAGAACCAAAAAGAAAGCTGCTTTTTGAGATAAATCTGTCCTCTTGAGAGACCACTTGAAATCAAAAATGTTTTGAAATAAGCTAATAATTCCAAATAATTAGATGCTTATTTTGTCTTCATGTAGCGTTCCTACGCATTGGAAAATGCCTTGGACAAGTAGTAACTCCAAGCTAATGATGTGGATTTGTTCACTGCAAGTAAAAATTTAATAAAATAACAAATAAACAATTTGGTAATAGTAGATTCCATTAAAAATACCGAAAAATATCCTCTTTTTTTGTTTGCTTTCTATCAAGTTGGCTTGGCCCGAAATGGTAAACTGGAGAAACTCAAGAAAAATGAGAAATTCAGTGTTGTGGAATGCAGACTCTGGAGCAATCATCTGGAGTATGTCTCCGTCAAAGCAAAGATACCAAGTAACTCAAGATTCATTAGTTTTTTCTAATGCGGATTCTTAGTTTGATAGAGATCAAGACAATCCTTCTTGCTGATTCGGATGTTCAAGTTCTTCTCAGTTTCAAATTCAAGAACTGCTTTCAATTGATCTCCCATAAGATCTACACATTCAGAGCGAGCTCGAAAACAGAATTAACCTCATGGTAAACTGATGCTACAATAGATTTGCTAATCCCAAGATTATCCAAGTATTCTTTGACTAATAATCCCTTTTTTTCCTGCAGGTAAAATGACATCCAGCGCTGTAACAACAACCTCCATGATTAGAAGTAACTTGACGACATGAATAAAACCATTGTAAACTCAAGTAGCTCCATATAATCTTGGCTTTCAGGTATCATAGAATCAAGTCCTTAATCATGTTTTCGATGTTTGAAGATGAAAACATTCAGAGAACAATTCTACGATTATTTATAAAGTGAATCTGAACGATGCTACGTTTCTTAGAATGGACTGCTGAGTCACTATTAGTGTGTCTTAAGTGTGATGAAAGTCGTTGATTTCATAGCTATTACACCACTGACATTCCCACCTTCAAGTGACTCTAAACCGTAGCTTCTTAGCTTTTTACTTGGGTTATAGTAATCTTCAACCCATTTTGCTATTCATTTGCTGGATAACTTACCAAATTTAAGAGACATTTGTAATATGGAAAATGAGAATTGTAAAGGCTAAAGTAATGGCTAAACTAGTAGTGTAAGTAATGAAAATAATAACACGGATAAGCGATCTAAGTTACCTGATGGATGGAAAGTGAAAAATGACTACAATTATGATGGAAATTCAATATCTTCAAGTGATGATTCTGATCAAGATAGCTTCTATGAAACCTATGATATTTCCTTTCCTTCGAAATAATTCAAAAAATAATCTCAAACCAAAGATATCACTATGATTGATGACATAGTGCGCTAAAAAAGAGACAGCTTGATTGTCAATGAAGACATTTTTAAACAACAGCTATCCAAGGTAGTGAGCCTTTTAAGCGCTACCTAACTCCTATCTTTACTCCTTGGATTCATTGAAACATAAGCATTTTCGTTTTATACAAATTCTGGACTGTATTTTACTTAAGTAGTGAAGTCTGTTTAGAGAGCATCCGCGTAGGCTCTGTCGAATTTCAAACCAAAGCTCTTTATTCTCTGTCCATCACATTCTCTGTCAGGATCTAGATCAGGGTCCTCATAAACAACAATTTTTACATCAAATTCAGGCAATTCTTAGAGTTCAAGATAGACATTATCTCATTCAGGTATCGCCAAGCCAGCTATTATGAAAATATGAGAACTACTAAATGGTTTGCCTGAGAATAATAGATTTAAAGATGAATGGCTTTAACGCTTTCAAGGCGATTGCAGGAGAAAAAAGTAACAATATTATTGTTTTTGATAATACCATACCATAACCACATATACAACTACACACACACACATACACTGTCTCATTCACCCATACATTCACACTTACATCCACTTATCCTTTCATAAATAAGTTAAATAAGATCACATAAACGCATATTCATTTCAGCATTTACATTCACAAATCTCGTTTTAATATTGATATTTAATTATATTTTTAACTCATTTCTTTAACAATTTCATAATATTCATCAACATTATCAAATATTACATTGTGAAAGAATAATAAGCTTATTTTTTTCTTGGAAATCTGCATTGGTTTAAACACATGATTCTTTTTTGGCAGATAATTAGATTAATGTTGGCCAGTTAATGAAGATAATTGAATATGCTTAGTCTAATTGTTCATTCATTTTGGAGCCAAATAAACCCAAATCAATAAATATTCCAACTACAATTTCACCAACAAAAAACATCAATTCTTTCTATGAATTTTTCTAAATTAATTTACCCAAATTGTTTTAACCTTTTTCTTTGCTAATTTTGTGGATTTTTTGAATATTTCCATTCTTTTACAGACCAGAATAGCAATATCTTAGAAGATCTTAAATCTCCCATCATACTGTGAGCTCCTAAATACAATTCAACCATCTCGTTCTTTGATTCTCAAGATATTTCTTCTCAAAACAGCATTATTTTAATTATGTTTAGAATGCATCTACTTGAAGAAGGAAAGCTAAATCATTCGGAGTCTTTTTTGGAGGGAAATAATTTAAAATAAAACTATCAATCAAAAGAACTAATCAAGAAGAAAGAAGAAGGATATAAGGATAAGGAGACTCAGACTCAGAGAGCACTACTACAAACCCGACAAGCAAACATTTACAAAAACAAACTCCTATTAGATGTTTTAGAGAAACCCAGAAAATAGAACTCTCTGGATAGGCGATATTGAACCTTGGATGAATGAAAAAACAATCGAAGATATCTTCAATTAGTTTGGTAAGCAGTATATCATATATGATTTTACTTCACAGTCATTAGAATTTGTTCTTCTTGCTCATTATCCCTACACTCCAGTCTAAAAATGACATGGATTGCTTACTTAAATTGTTATTTCTTAGTTATTGTTAATTTTGTCTAAAATCATACAATGTTTCCTAAACAGGCCGAGTGACAAATGTGAAGCTAGTCCGCTCTAAAGAAATGACTCAACCTCCAGGTAAAAATCCTTATCGTTTGCAGCATGCCAAGTATATTTATTTTGTGATCGCGTGAAGAAAACGAATGTGAATTAAGCAATAGAGAATTTGAAAAATGATGATTTTTTACCATTATTTATTCAATATTCTTTCTTTTTTATTGTTCCTCAACTTCTTTTTGTGATTTGTCAAAAGGTGTTGGGTACTGCTTTGTGGAGTTTGAGACTCATTAATAAGCTGATGGTGTGATCACTAAATACAGTTAGAAACCTATCCCTGGGACTTCTAATACATTTCGCATGAATTGGTCCAACAATAGGGGTAAACTGCTAATAGCTTATTTTACCAGATTTAGGAATATTTTTTATTGCTATTTCAATTAATTTTTGCCTTGTATTTCTTGCCAACTGCAGCACCAGGAATGGCTCCAAGAACAACATAATTCTACGGTGGATATCCAAATTAAGCTGTGCAGCCATATCAGTAAGGAATTGTCCCTGGATATGCAGCTCACAGTGGCTACTAAGGAAATCGTTATGGCGCAGTTGCAGGAGATACCTAATTCTACTAATATCCAAATGGCGCTGTCACCAACAGAAATCAAGATTATTAGGTAAAAGAGAATCAATCTTTCATCTGTAATTGAATTGTTTTTAATTAAACTAATAACAGATCTACATAGGTGATCTACAGGCTAGTGTGAGTGAACCTATCTTAATGGAGCATTTCAAGAGCAGATTCCCAACAGTCATCGGTGCGAAAGTCGTAGTTGATCCCATCACAAAGTTAAGCAAAGGATTTGGATTCATAAAGCTCAGTGGGTAATCTGAAGTAACTAGGGCTATTCAAGAGTTAAACGGATCTGTTCTTCAAGGGAAATCTATTAAAGTAACTGCAGCTGCACCAAGATCGCAGCCATAACAGACGAGTACATATAATACAACAGCATAATAGGGATATGCTTAATCATATTATTAACAGCCAGGGGTAGCTTAGACTTATTATTAACAATAAGCTGGTTATGGATACGATCAAACAACGTAGAATGCAGCTTGGTTGAGTTATTAGCAGTAGCAGTAATAGTAATATGCGTAATACTACGCGAGTACAGCAGGGGGAGTGGCAGCTACAGCTACAACAACTGCTCCACAGAGTTCATAACCACAACCTTCTACTTAGCCCGTTTATAATTCAACTCCTTCTCCTGTTTCTGCATCTGTATCAGGGTATACAATGCCACCTGCAGCTTCAAATTACCATCCATAAGCATAACCAACAGCTGCAGCATATCCTGGATATTATGGGAAACAGCCCTTTTAATAATTATAACCTCCAGCAGTGTAAGGGTATCAATAACCATAGATAATGCTACAACCTGGTGTACAAGCACCTTCAGCATCTGGAATTTCTGCTTCTGTAATGGCATCGTATAATGCAGCAATTAGTGCTCCAAAGTTTCCAGCTCAATCGAATATACCAATTCCTTATTCTTCAGAATAACTTGGATCATCCATGGGTACATCTCACTTAAACTCTTCATACTTAACCAACGCTAATACAACAGCTAACGGTGTTACAAATGGGATTTCCACACATGGAAATATTATGAAAGATGGTAGTTCCTTTGATTAGCAAGTTGGCTTGCAGGATTAGTAGTTTCTGTAATAGCAAGATGTAATTCAGTAATAGTAGTAGATGCAGCTGCTGCAACATGGAAGATACCCTGTGAAAGAGCAGTAGTTTAAGCATGTAGAGAGTGATTTCTTGGAGGAAGATCCTGAGCGCATATGTGCTGTTGCTAATCTCTAATTCACATTATCTCATAGTCTTCAATGAGAGGAATGTTAAAATATCTAAAAATTAAATATTTTTTGTACAAAATCCTTATGTGTGTGTGTATGTGTCGGTATCTTCTAGTCTTGGGGATAAAAAACTGCTTTAAAATTTGGTTGTAGAATGTATATCCTTTTTCCCTCTCTCTTTCTCTCAACAAACAATTATTTAAATCTTCAGCTAGAATCGATATTATTTATTGGATTAAACTTCTACTTCTTCATACAAGCATACCTTTCCAAATCAACTATGTCAACCCCCTTAATGCCATAGATTTCTTTCGAAGATCATCCAACTCATCTTCCAACAGAATAGCAACTGAAATACCTTCACGAGAGAGTCTATCCATGCTTACAAGAAGCGTTAACACAGCTAACGGAGTATCTCTCGAAAACTGAAGATATCAAGTAGCACTAAGAGCGGATCAAGAGAATCAAAGTGGTTGATAAGCTTGACTAGAAGAAATTAGAGAGAGATAGACTCAAAGCTGATCTAGGTAGTGAATATGTTAGCAGTGATGAAGATAGCTGTGGGGATTTCAAAGACATTGGATTAGATAACGATGAATTACAGAGAATTCTCAAAGCTAGGAAGAAGGAGAAGAATAAAGGGAAGAACGACAATAAGGGTATAGACTCACAGGATGATAACGAAGATTTCAGCAGTGAAGATTTTGAAGTTTATAGGAGGAAATCACAGTAATTTGGAGATGAGATTACTCTGATGAATGCAGGAGCTTCATAGGAGAATTCGAGCTTAAAGAACAAAGAGAATAATCTAAACCTCATCGAAGAGAAGGATGTACAAGAGAAACGATGACTGGATAGGAGGAACGAAATGAACAATAATTATGGTTTTGCTTGAAAAAGGAGGAGAATGAAAAGGAAGATATTTCAGAAGAGCGCAATTAGCTGAAGAATCATCTTTAGCAGCAGAGAGAACTACTTGCTTTCAACCCTGTAAACTTCTTGGCGCAAAAACTCAAAGAAATACATCAACGGAAGAATAAAGAAGGAAAGCCCTGAGAGATGATGAAGAAAGTTTTAAGAAATATTAAAAAAATGAAAGCACTCATACTTACATACTTACACACAAACTAAAAAGTTACTTAACAAATTTCAAATTTTCATAGGTATTTATAAGGATAGACGATTAAAGCTACTTATTTATGTTTTAGATACAACCTGCTGATTTCTCCTTGTTTTGGCCTAATCTTTTTTGAATTTAGCAAATCCGAAAACGATCCCTTTGCTTTGAGTAAAAATCATAATAGTAAATCATTCCATCCCCCTCCTAAATCCCAATAACTTACATCATTTAATTCATATAATTCTTCTTCTCAGCAAGAGCAATACGTCTTAGCGCCTTATCCATTTCCATCGAAACTCCCTTTTTGCTGTTGTCTCAGTAATGGTTCACCAAAATTATGTTCTTGCTCAAGTGTTTGGTTCATGGATCTTGCTCCAACCTTCACGCCACTGTCCTGAGGGAAAATTGTTTAGGAATATTCAATAAATGCTGCTATTGAATGAATATCATATGAATCATTTTTACTTCATTGTTGAAATCTATTTCATTATGGAGTATCTTATTGAGTACATCATTAGTTATGTCCATGAAGAGCTTCCTGACATTGAAACCTTCTTTAGCGGAGACTTCCTCGTAGATAGCGTTGTTTTGTTTAGCAAATGTTGTAGCTTCATCTATGCTCACCTCTCGGCTAAGGAGTTCATTCCAGACAAAAAGAAAAAACATCAAGAATATTAGAAAAAAACTAATTACAAATTAAGAATCGTTTTACTTGCTTGCTTTATCATGTTTGTTACCGATGATAATATGAATAATATCAGCCTTCCCTTGTTCACTGACATCTTTTATCCATAAGGCGAGACTCTCAAAGGAACTCCTTTTTGTGATATCGAAAACAACTATTGCACCAACAGCTCTTTTATAGTAGCTTCTAGTGATTGATCTGAATTGATCCTAACCAGCCTAGGGATAACAAGAGAAAGAGAAGGATAAAACAACAGACATTCAATGGAGACAATCACTCAGGGGAAAAAGGGAAGAATTTAACAAATAGTTGATAGTTTTGATCTTTTTCTTTTTTATTATGAAATTCATTTAAATCTACTTCTATTTATCTCACTAAATGTTCTTCATTTTTCTTTACCGTATCCCAAATCTGTGTTTTGATCACATATTTATCGATATGCAGCAGTTTCGATCCAAATTCAACTCCGATAGTAGCATCGTACTCTTCTCTAAACTGATCGTCTATGAAGCGCCTCAACAAACATGACTTTCCCACACCTTTTAGTTATCAAAACAAAAATAAACTTGTCTGGTGTTTGCTATTGCCCTGCATTCCCAAATGGTTTCGTAGGGTTACCAGTGTCTCCTATGATGATGAACTTAAACAAGTAGTCATATTCATACATTATCTTCTAAGTTGTAACTATTCTCCTTGTGTATCTATTCAATTATGAAATTCTTATTTCTTCGTCCTTTTCGTTTTCAAAGTATTTTTTTTGTGCTGATTTTGTGGATCTTTAAATTAATCAAAATACATATTATTAACTTCTTATGGTTTAAAAACTTACACCAAAAAATGCATCGGATAATTGTGCTAAATTGAATTGGATTTATTAAACAAATAAGCACAGACATAAATACTAAGGTTGAAATGGTTTTATAGAAATTTATTAATAAAGGAAAACAATAAAATAAATATGATGATGTTATTATATCGCTGAATTTTTATGCCAAAAGAAAGAACAGAAATAAAAATTAGCATAGCTCCATAAAAGCTATGTTCTATTTGAACCCAATAGAAGTAACTTTTTTCTATCTAGGATTTTGATAGTTGAGCATACCTTAAATTATGTAAGTTCTATTCTAGCTAAAAATATATTCATTTTCCACAACATTACAACAAAACGAAACCAAAACCTACTTGACAAAGTCCACAAAAATCCCTAAAACTAACTTTTTGCTATTCCGGACATCGATTGTGAGGAGCACCCCTGACACCAAATGCCAACTTACTTATTCAACCTATTTCAAAACAAATTCCAACAAAACAATAACAAAACCGACTTTATAAAATCCTTCAAAACCTGACTTTTCGTTCCATCAAAAATCCACTTCAACCTAGTTTTGGCTTTGTAATATCGTCAGACGTTAGCCGTAGATTCAACAGAGGATGTAACTCAGGGTGAGCTGCAGGACTAACCGAAGGCATACATAGCCCTAGGTTCGGAGAGAAATAGGCCGAGTTACCTATGATCACCTTCAAATACAAATAACAATCTACCACATAGCTCCCTTAAACTAATAAAACATTTTTCCATTTTATTTAAAAAATGGATTTGGAAGAATTATTTTCTCTATTAACTTTTTTTATTTTTTTTTTTTTCACACATTTTTCATAATCACAAGGATAGACGATTAAAGCTATTTATATGTGTTGTTAGCTGTAACTTGCTGATTTCTCCTTTTTCTTGCATAATCCATATTGAATTTAGCAACCCGAAAATGATCCCTTTGTTTTGAGTAAAAATCATTATTGTAAATCATTCCATTCCCCCTCATAAATCCCAATAACTTACATCATTTAACTCACATCATTCTTCTTCTCAGCAAGAGCAATACGTCTTAGCGCCTTATCCATTTCCATCGAAACTCCCTTTTTGCTGTTGTCTCTAATTTTTCAGTAATGGTTCACCAAAATTATGTTCTTGCTCAAGTGTTTGGTTCATGGATCTTGCTCCAACCTTCACGCCACTGTCCTGAGGGAAAATTGTTTAGGGATATTCAATGAATGCTGGTATTCGATGCATATCATATGATTCATTTTTTACTTCATTGTTGAAATCTATTTCATTATGGAGTATCTTGTTGAGTACATCATTAGTTATGTCCATGAAGAGCTTCCTGACATTGAAACCTTCTTTAGCGGAGACTTCCTCGTAGACAGCGTTGTTTTGCTTAGCAAATGCTGTAGCTTCATCTATGCTCACTTCTCGGCTAAGGAGTTCATTCCAGACAAAAAGGAAACATAAGAATATTAAAAGAAAACTAATTAAAAATGAGAATTGCTTTACTTGCTTGCTTTATCGTGTTTGTTACCAATGATAACACTAATAACATCATCCTTCCCTGATTGCCTAAAATCTCTGATCCATATGGCGAGATTCTCAAAGGAACTCCTTTTTGTGATATCGAAAACAAATAATGCACCAACAGCACCTTTGTAGTAGCTTCTTGTGAGCGCTCTGAATTGATCCTAGCCAGCCTAGGGATAACAAAAGAAAGAGTAGGATCTAACAAGTAATTGATAGTAATAATCTAAACAGATCTTATTAAGAAAGCCTTCATAATTCTACTTCCATTTATTTCTCTAAATACTTAACCTTTTTTCTTTTTTCGATTTTCTTTACCATATCTGAAATCTACGTTTTGATCACATAGTTATTTATATTCAGCAGTTTCGACCAAAATTCAACTCCGATTGTAATATCGTAGTCTTCTCTAAACAGATCATCTGTGTAGCGCATCAATAAACTAGACTTTCCCACACCTTTTAGTGATCAAAATAAAACAAACTTATTGTTGATATCTGCTTTCCTAATTGTAAAATAGAGTTACGATTGTCTCCAAAGACGATGAACTTAAACAAGTAATCATATTCTTACATTATCTTTTAAGTTGTAAATATTCTCTCCTTGTGTATCTTATTCAATTGTGTTTCTTCGTCCTTTTAGTCTTTAAAGTATTTTTGCTGGTTTTGTGGATCTTTCAATTAATCAAAATACATATTATTAACTTCTTATGGTTTAAAAGCTTAATCTATAGAATGCATCAGATATTTGTGATAAATTGAATTGTATTTATGAAACAGATAAACAAATTTTGTAATACTAAGGTTGAAAAGGTTTCATAGAAATTTATTAAAAAAGGAAAACAATAAAATAAATATGATGATGTTATTATTCGCCGAATCATAGGAATAAAAATAATTCATAGGCGCGAAGTTCTAAGATTTTCATGGAGATTTGATTTGCAATAATGCTGTTTTATGTGAGTTGTTGTAATAGTAATGATTTTTTATTTTATTATTATTATTATTATTAAGTTTGATGGTTCTTTATTTTTTGTTCTTTTCAAAAGAAAGGAAGTAAATGCTAGTGAAGTATTAGATTTTTTTCTCTCTCTAGGATTTGATGTTTCAGCACACTTCAAATTAAGCTAAGTTCTATTCTAGCCATAAATATATCAAGTTAATCTCTTCTTCTCCTCAATTCAGTAATGGATCTCCCATTCATCCTCTCAGTGAAATGACAACGATTTAGCCAGAGCAGGAACAAATACTTAGATGCTAGTTGAATCTGAAGGCATAGCTAATTTCTCAGGAATAATTGGTATGTTCGCAGCTGCTTCCACAAATCCAGTGAATTTTTTTCTATTCTATTTTAATTCTTCTATCATTGTTTCATCTACTACCATTTTAAACTCCTCTGGTTGCTTCTCTGGGGAATTCAACAAAGGACTCACGTTTTCTGCAAGTTTCTTGAAAAGCTCACAAACATCCTACAATTCCTTTGGTGGAACGAGATTCTTATAATATACCTCGCTGATGAACTTATCCACTGCCCATCCACGGTACCTCTTCGGGAACTCGATTTTCACAAGGAGCAGATTTGTAACACGCTCGAGCTCAGCTGCACAATCATTAAACTGCACGAGAGTCTTCTTCAGTGCTTCGGATTGTTTACGCTTTTCCTTATCTGCTTTGGCTTCAGAAGTCCTAGAATGAGGACAAAAACAATTGCCCATTTGTTTCACTCTGGAATGAGAATCAGCTAAATCTTACACGTTTATCTTTAAATGCACAAATCGAGAAAAAAAGTCAAAAATAAATGTTTGCAAGGAATTCTTTTTTTGTCCACAGACACATCTGCAGAGTCTCTCTATCTGGTTTCCCTACACTGAGTGAACTCTAATCGAATAATTAATTCTTTGTCTCTCTGCCTTTCACTCTATCGACACCCCTCCCCCCCGGAACATCCGACAATCTTTATTTACAATAATTTCAAACATATCTATTTTCTTCAGTTTCCTTTTTTATTATCTTAATGTCTTGTCCAAATTGTTTTTTTCTCTGAATTATTGGTTTACTCATCTCCTACCCAAAATACTGGTAATTGTAAAATGAAATGAACTACTCTCTACAGAAGCCACTCCAGTTAAAAGTCAAGAGCTATTTATAAAAATTTACTTTTCTTTTCTTTTTTCCTATTCTGTTCTCTGGTCTTATTTCGACAGAAAAATATAAGAAATCAAAGAATTATTTTTAAAATCTTATCTAAAGGATGAATTGGTCCTTCAAATGTTGATGGCTACGGAGAAACAGAAGATTACAACAAAATGAGGTTTTTTTCCTAAAAATAGCATTATTTTACTAGAGAAAAACCTGATATTTTTGTTAGTCCAAATGAACATTAGTAAACACAGAATATGGATCATTGAGTAAGCCAATCTATCTCTGTGGAAAATGTACCTCTCAACAACTCAAAATCATCCAATTTCCTGACTGGAAATGACCATAATAATATGGAGCTTGTTATTTTCTATTATTACTTTTTTTGATTGTCATAGCATAGCTGTTTACCTGACTACTTCATCTATTTCTTGTTTTCTCTGCATAACCAAATATTGCCCGATCTTTGAGAATATTTTGTGGCTATTTGAGAAAATTAATTAAGAATTTTTCGGGTGGCAAACTACAATAGCCTGAATCCCTTGAAAATTACTTTAATTTTTAATTGTAAACAAAGTCGAAATCAGAGAGTTTCACAATTGAAATAGATATTTCTTGTAAACCCCCTTCCTCTCAGTGTTTAAAAGCTGAATTCAAAATAAGATAGAGGATTTCAAAAAAAAGGCTATTTTTCTTATTTCTAGTGAATAATATGGAGAAAATAATACCAATAGTCACTTTTCCTGAGGTTATTTTTGATTGAAAATTTGATGTTCATCTTCATTTTTTTAATCTAAAGAAAAATATCCAAAGATGATAAAATCTAGAAGGTAATTAAAAACAAGATAGACAATTAGAAGAGAATGAAGAAAAAAAAGCGCTGATTGCAATGTTCTTTATTAATTTTGTTTTTATTTTGCTTTCATACTCAAAAAATTTCAAATAAGCAAACAACAAAGAAATATGATAATGATTCCAATACAATATTTCATTGTGTTTCTAAGTATCTTCCTTTCTTTTGATTCTTTTTCATTATTTTTGCTAATTTTTCTTGATTTTCTTCGCTTATTCGTTAGTTTCAATTGCTTTGATAAGAGTTGCTGCAAATTCTGAGTCTGTCAGATTAGGTCCAAAGTTTGCAAGGTATTCATTGTTGTCACTCATTAAATATGTGATAATCGAATGATCAATAGTGTAATTATTCTTCAGTTTCCCTTTGGAATCCTTTCCCCTAAAGAAAAGCAATAAAGAATATTAATAAATAACTGGCAAAAAACGAGAGGATTATTGTTTCCTACTACAATCCCACAAAAGACTATTATAGTAAACTAATAAACAAAATACCTGTCATCTTCAATATCTTCATACTCCATTTTGGTTGCATAGATTCTAAACTATTTCATTGTGTTTTTAAGTGCCAAATCTTCACTGCTGATGCCTGTCACACCTATGAAATCATTACTGAACAACCCTAAGAATTCCTTGATCTTTTGATTTGTGTCTCTGTCGGGATCAACACTCACAAATACTGTCTTAATGCTTTAGTTTCTGTAGCGAGGATCCTCTCGAAGGAGCTTCAAGCCTTGAGATATTTTGGTTAAAGAATTTGGACAAATATCTGGACAATTACAGAACCCAAAATATATCAAATAGTAATGTCCAGCAAGTTGACTACTACCAAATATTCTTCCATTTGTGTCTAATAATTGCCATTTACCACCAATCAAATTGCTTAGCTGGTCTTTGTTAGTTGAAGGTGCCTTAAAATGAATGAAAAGAATATTAAAGAGATTAGGAAAAAGTAGTGAAAAAAAAGGGAAAAATATCGAATAATAAGAAGATACTTTTGCTTACTTTTGTTTCATAATAATAAGTATTTTAAAACTCTTTTTTTTCATATGCTTACATCTGTTGAAGCATTTTATTACGAGTTGGCAGTTATTTCAATCTCTTCAGGAGATTCTTGGTGTTGCTCTAGCTGTTGTTTTCCATTGGAGGTTTTTTGTTGGTTTTATATTAAATAACCAGCTAATAGACCAAATCCACCAGCTAAGATTACACCAAATACATTTGTCTTATAGCTGTTGCTTCCTTAGTCTCCCCCTTCAGTGTTCTAGCCAGTTGTTTTCTCCTATTGTAGTTTCTAATTATTTTGTGTATTCTTTTCTTCCTTGGCATTCTGTTATTTTAAATGTGATTCTGTTGTCTTACCTGGTTTATTAGATGGTTGTTTGTTTGGGTTATCACTGAACAAGTGCACAGGGATACGACAAAACACATTCTTGGAGTAGATTCTTGAAGACCTGAGAAGGACAGAGCAAGATGCAGTCAGTGCCTTAGTAGCAAGTAGCATTGAATCCAAATAAGACTAGGAGACTGGAGTGTAATAGTATTTCAGGAGATGATTTATTCTGGAATGTTGTGTTTTCAAGGAGAGAGAGTATTAATTTCTTTTTGATTCGCGCAGAGTTTAGATAGATTTAGAAATATCCAAACAGACAAATAGATTCTTATTGTATTAAATCTTATTATTTTTAGTAATAGCTGGAAAAAAGGAGAATGTAATGAAACAAACCATTTAGACTAAAACAACAATGAATAATAGATACATGCTGGAGGATTGGGATGTTTAAGACTTCATTTTAGAAATCAGACAGTCAGATTCGTTTAATAACTCAAAACTAAGAAAAAATGGCAATTTTAATTGTATTCTATTTTGTTTTAAAACAAAAAAGAGGGTATCGATCCTCAAGGTATTTATGGGTGGCTTAACAAGAAAAAGATCATAAGAAGGAGGAACTCTCAATTAAATAATAATTTTTTTATTATTAATCATTGTACATGCTATCTTTTGCGCCAATAAAAAACATATTTAACAATAATGAGCTGGAGTTTAAATAAGATGAGCTGCTGGTTTTATGCTAAAAGAAGAAGAATGAGCAAATACAGAGAGAACATTAGAACTTGTTAATAAATATTTCTTAATTATCTGATTTGATCAATAGGTATCTCTTATCTGTGGCTAATTTTATCCTTTACGCCATCGCAGGGCAAACCAAATTAAAAAAAAAGAAAGAAACACAAATATACATATTACGATCCGATCCTTCTTGTTTTGTTCTTCTTGGGAGAATAATCCATTCATTTAACGAAAAAGTCTTTTTTTACTTAATATAAATCTAAAGGGGAGTACAATATCCAAGTAGAACAAGACAAAAACGCAAAGATAAAAGAAGATCAAAGCTCACAAATCAGTTTGGAAAATCAACTATTTTAGCTTTGACAACCAGACTAATAAAACACGCACACATAGCTCTTCACTTCAAAGCAAGAAAAGCTGCAAAAAAAACGTTGATAATACTAACAGAAACAACAGCCATTTCCCAGAAGATCTTGAACTCGTGAAACACCCAGAAATCAAATGGTTAAATTTATAACAACAAAGCGTGCATCGAAGGATGTATCAGTGGACTAATTCTGGTCTATGAAGGCTAAGATGAAACCTCGTGAGAGTGAGCAACGTAGAAAAGTCATCAAGTAGGATACATCAGATCGATATAAATTCAAGTCATTCAAGAAAGAAATCAAGAAACTCGATATTTCACTCGCGCATTACATCGATGACATCAAAATGAAGCCATACACGACAACAGACGATAACTTTGGGTCGTTCTTTTTAGATGAGTTACAAATCCAGCAAGCTAAATGCACTGTCCCTCATTACAAGCGATTCTATGAGAAATTAGTAGGAGTGTCATAGACTCTGCCATTGGTTATTCATAATCTAGATTTCATAATTGATACGATCATGGATAATATTAATGTAGTCGAAGAGGATAAAGTAGAGGAAGTAGAGATGGAGCAAGAGGAGATATAGGAGTAGGAAGAGAAATTAGGTGATTTAGGTGATGAAGATGGAGAAAAAAACGATGAAAAACAAGATGGAGAAGGAGAAGAAGAAATTGAAGGAAAGAAGCTCGATGGAGAAGGTACTGCAGTTGATTAAGAGGTAGATGAGGAAATCGAAGATGAAGGTGAGGAAGAAGAAGATAATGACGATGAGGAAGATGAAGCAGAAGCTAAACCAACTAAGATAATCAAGGAAGAAGATCCTAAAATAGCTGTGATTCGCAGACGGATTATGACACCATACATGATGTAATTGCTACCTGAGATAATCCGAGATTGCCAGCATCTCGCTTATAGGGCATTTGTTGAGAAAATATTCTTGAAGATTACGCCTTTACTAGACACGAAGAACCTCCCTCTTCTCTAAGCGATCTACAAAGTTTTAGCTTACGCACTGAAATACTTCTTCCCTGAGATATTAAGTACGCAGGATAACACACAAATACACAATTACTCGCTTTATTAACATATTTCTTTCTATTTTCTTAGGCAACTTCAAGGAATTCTTAGGACTTTACACATCTAAGCTCTTTTTGCATACAAATCGTCATGTCAGAAAGTTCTCCAGCGAATCATTCTCTTACATTATCAAGAAAATGAAAGTCTCCGAACGGGAAAGTAAAGTTGAAGAACTCCTAGCGGAAATGTCCAAACGATGCTTGTATCTCACGAACTTACATGATAAATACTCTTCCATCCAAGTAGGTTATCTCAAGGAAAGTGTCAGCTAAATGCTGTTCAGCTGTCTCGTCGGCATGCAGCGATTCCTATCCTATCGAGGAATGGATTAATTCAAGGAAATCTTGTAGATAATTTTCAAAGCTGGGAAAACGAACAAAGATATGATGGATGTGCTCGCGATATATCTGAGTAACATTTTCAAATATTTCACAGTCGAAAGCCAAGCAGACAAGCTATGCTTTAATCTTACTGATTTGCTCTAAGCACTGAGTTTGCTATTGAAAAGACAAGTGAATGTAGAAGAATCTGGATTAGCGGAGATTCTTAAAGTTATTTCAGCTGGAGTTATTGAATTCTTAGATTTCAAGGATGCTGAGTAGCTCAACGCAGAGAATGCACCATTTATTGCTGGAATTATTGATGTCTGCATCGAATACTAAAAACAACATCCTGATTTGATCTTGAAATAGAAAATCAGTGGAGCAATTGGAAGACTCTTCAAGAGAGGATTTGAGATGTATTCAGCTTAGATTTTAACAGAATCAATCAATGAATTCCTATTACAGTAGTTAACTGTTCAAGACACTTTGGAGTTCTTCAAATTGCTTGTGTTGCCGTATGAAAACAACAAAGAACAAGTTGATGAAGCGTATACTTTCAGTGAGGAAATCTACAATTATTGCTTAGTATTATCGTTTAATCACATAAAGATCCTCTTTGAGACATCTTCAGCTGCAGGAAACAACGACACCACAGAGACTTCTCAAGTATTCTCAGAATCGGATATTGATTCCCTTCACTGCATGTTTTACATGATGACGATGATTCACAAGTAGAGCTTCCCAGATAAGCAATTATCCTTGAGAGAAAGTAAAACACTGCTGGCTCAAGCCTTAGTTAGGTTACCTGAGTTATTGGATACTATTTTATCAGGTGATTCAATGAAATAATCGACATTTTCATTGGAATTCAGATAAATTCTGCTATTCACAAAAATATCATAATTCTCACATTTCAACTCCACAGCGTTGATCTTAATGTACGAAGAACTTGTCCAGCGCATCAATATCTACTTGAAACAAACACTCCAGGAGCATTTAGACACCAAGGCATTCAGTGAAAATGAGTTTATCCAGCAGAATTAGTTGTACTCTTTCGATGAAAGAATTGTCAAAAAACATGAACTTAAAAGTGCAACAGTTAACTCTAAATAACGCATATCTTTATTGAAAAGTGAAATGCTAGTGCTAATCAGCAGCTTTAGAGGTAGCTCTACTAGTTAAGAGTTAATTGACTACGAAATTGACTCGGTTAACACACATCTTGATAACCCAAATTATCTCAAGAACTTCGCGAAATTCTTGAAAAATGCATAAAAAACCTTGAATTCGCAAGGAAAACATCAATAATTCTTCTATGCACTTTGTAGAAATTTAGCGAATAAATACACAGAAACAAGATTAGCTTCGTTGCAAGTTCTAGTGACGTTCGAGTAGCTTGAGTACATCCCGTCTATGATCACTTCAGCTAACAATGAAACATCCCCATCAATTCTAAAAGGTCAAGTGAATCTAGTGCAGATTCTCTTAGAAATACAATCTAAGATCCCTTCAATCGACAACGAAAGAGAAATCAAACTAGAACTCTCTAGAATCAAGACGAACTCGCATGCTTATCCTTAAGAGTACCATTTCTTGCTGTTTAATTTCGCATTAGGGTATCTCTTTGTGAGATTCTCACTTCTTTGGAACATTACTTAAGAACTCTTGACACATTTGATAAATCTAAAGAAGCATCCTGCATTGGAGTCTCTGTTATTGAACTCTATTGCTTATTACAGTTACAGATTATCTCCATAATTTGAAGCAAAATACAACCAAAAAGAGATATCCCATGATGGTTCGACAGGAATGGAAATAGAACTCGAGAAAACGAATGACAATTCTGCATCTCCCTTGCAGTTCTTCTCCAAACTCTTCAATGACGACTATCTCTTCGAAGGTGACTCCATCGAAGAAAAACTCGTCTTCGAACATATCTTCAAAGCGTTTAACTAATCTAAACGAGAAATCCTCTCAGTGGAAGCGAAAGCATAATTTGTAATTATCCTCGAGGAATTCTTCAAGAACGAGCACTGCGAACTAAAATTTGAAATAACTGATTCACATAAACTCACAGAGCTCTAAATAGTTCAATAGCAACTCACAAATCGCATCATCCCAAACAAACATTTATACACCAAATATACTCTTTTCCTCAGTGGATTCTTGAGTTTCATCAGTGTCAAGAATATCGATAAAATATTTTTCTATGGAGTTTTCTTAGAACTTCTCAGAAAATCACGTGATAACATCCAAGGAATAGCGTTAGATTGCATTCTTCGATTTGAAAAACCATAACTACATAAATACCAAGCAAGTTTAAAGTAAATGACTAAAAAAGACAACATCCGCAGAGAAATGCTTTAATTGAATGTTGACGGTGCAGAAGGGTTCATTGAAGATTCACATCGAGCTGAGGTCATCCCTGTGTTGATTAATATCTTATACCCGCATATGTTCAGTCGCAAGGGAACGCATAATAAATCTAAGAAACACAGTGAAGTCTAAAGAAGTGTGATTTTTGAATTCTTCTAATCACTCAGATAAAACGAAATATTCTATTTAATCGAGTTAGTATTCAAGAATTATCATATTCCTTCGTTTAATAGTGACAAAATCAGCTTAGAGCTTCAAAAGGAACTGCTGTAGATACACATGTCAAGTTTGCTAGCATTTAACTTAACTTTGAAGAACATGATGTAGAAACTCGGTCTTTTATTGAAGCCGTTCTTCTCTATGATCTTCAATTATCTCTTGTGCTTGTTCTCCTCTTGCTAGATACTCAAAGCTCAGATCAAAGAAAGCAAACTTTCAGCGTAAGAAACGAATAACACAGAATTATTCGCTACTTTGCAGAGAATCGACACTGGAGTAAAACGACTCCAAAAACAAGGAATCGAAAGATACACTGAAATCTGCAGAAGATACAGCACAGAATTACCTAGCAGTGAAGAATACGCTAAGATGTTTCTACAGATCATGAATGCAAAGATGGTATCGCTTAGACAAGACACAGTAACATCTGTCCCAGGAGTTCTTAAAATCATCGCTGTATGGGCTAGTGATGCTAATTTCTTCTATTACTTCAAGATATACGAGTAGATCCTTCCCATTTTAGTATCCCTCTACAGCAGAGATAAGATAAACACAAAGATTATCTCAGTGGTGCATAAGATCTTCGCTAGTTTATTTGAAATAAACACAGAAAACAACAAGAATAATTCAAAAGATGGTTAGAATCAAGATATGATTGAAGAAGAAGAGAATATCATGAGTGATAGCATCAGCAGTGAAGAAGAAGGTGATCAAGATAACGAAGTAGATGATAATAATAGCAATAATCAAGGAAAAGATGCCATTGTGAAGAAGAAAATTATAAGAACTTTAGTGAAATCAAGTGAATCATAGAAAAAAGCAAAACAAGAATTCTTTGAGTATTTATCTAAATTCTACTAGCCACTGCTACAAAGCATGTACTCCTACCTTGAATTCAATCTCAGTCCAAGTGCATTGATCAAGCGCAGCAAGTAAAAACGATTAGATTCATTGAGTCTGCAGTTGATTTCATTTGTCAGCTCGAAAGTTTAATTCCTCGATGAGAAACTCTCCTTGCTGTACATTAACTACTTCACATAATTCCTCGATGCTGGGAATATCAAGAAACTCAAAGATGTTGCGACCAGTTAGACAACCAGCGAATATCTATTCAGCACATCAGCGAGAAAACAAGCTATGTTGAACGATAAATTTGATATTTTCTATTAAGTTCTCTAGATTTGCTCGAATTTCTTGAAGCACAATTCCGATAATACTGCATTCTACAAATAATTCGTGAATATCCTGCCATTCACGCAGAATGAAGCATTCAAGAAGCAAGCTGTGAATTGCATCGTCGCTTTGAATCTACCTTATCTTTCGAAGAATCTTTTGGAGACACTGCAAAACATGTCAAAGTTTTAGAGAGTCATCAAGCAGACACTCGATTATGACAGCTTCCTGAATGCCACAAATCAAGTAAATTCACTGGCAATTGTTGATATTGTAGACTAATTTTTTTTTTGAAAAAACTAGGTTGACAAGGAGTATATGCAAGAATGGCTGGTAAAACGTGATGGCAGATGTGTGGAGACATATTTGCTGATGCTGATGAGTTCCTGCGGCGAAGAGGAGTTGAGTGTGAGAATGGCTATTGATAACTCGTTCTAAACTTTCTTTAATATCATCGCTGAGCATTAGGATAAATTGACGAAAGATAATCTCAGTCTTGTTTAGAGTTTCCTGTTCTTTAAGTTCCTTCCGTTCATTGTTAAGGAACTCAGGAAAGTTAGAGAAGAGCATGTGTTTAAGACACTAGTCTAGTTGTTCAGATCGTATCTCGATTTTGTACCCAAAATCAAGGTAAAATAACCATAATTCAAAGCTAAATTTGTTTATTATCTTTGCTTACTGTGTTTTTGACATTTCCCCCTCCTTAGAACCCTGATTTCTTCAGTTCTCCTGATAGCTCTAACTATTCTAAGTTAAGAGCCCTCTCTCACACTGATGAAAACTAAGATTTCTTTAAATCAATCGTGCATATTCAAATGAGCAGACGTATCAAAGGTATGAGTCTTTTAAATAAACTCATCCCTACAGTTGAAGATCCCGCAGGCATCTGGGGTATTGTATTACCTATCGTTGAGTACACGATTCTCTATAAATGCCAAGACATCTACAAATAATCTAATAAAATGAAATTAACTGACACAACATTGAGTCATTACAAGATGTTACTCTAGTAATCAATCAACAGCGTTGGGATCATTGCAAAGACAATTTCGATTGCTAAAAACAAAAAGATTCTCAAGAAATATGTGCAATTCTTGACAACGAAAAAATTCGATTAGAAAATATCGATTAAAGTCATTGGATCTGTCTTGGAGACACTTTCACTGCCATTCGATGTTGTCGCAGAAGTCAACAACGAAATGGAATCGAGATAAGACAAAAAAGTTGAAGGAACGTTGCTGTTTGATATGATCTAGAAAAACAAAGAATATGATAATCCAAATTAAGATCTTTTAGAAGATTAAACGGACTAGCTCGACCAAGAACAGAAGAATCTTGCTGGCAGCAACGAAGTCTAAGCATACGATTTGATTTTAGATGATAAATTCGATGTAGCAGAGGATATTAACAAGGCTAAGTGGGTTGAGAACATCGAAAGAGAAAAATATTTCCTGAAAACTGAAGAGCAATCTCTCGCCAGCATCCCTGGAGTCGATCAAGAAACTGCAATGTACTATAAGTTCTTGCGAGTTTAAGTGTTCCTGCCCATGAAGTAGTTACTGTTCGATTAGTACTCTAGAGCGTATAACAAGAATGCTAAAATATCGACTCACGAGAAGCAAAGAGACAAATAGAATGAGAAAATTAGAACTTTCATGACAGTTGGGTTGATTCGCTTGCTGGTGAAATTCCCTAAGGAAATTTTCAGAATCGAATTCCCCAAGATTGTCAACAAAGTTGTGAAGAATCTCCGAACAAAGGACAACGATGAGAGACAGTTCGCTAGGAAAGTTTTAGTCGAAATAGTTCGCATAACAGGACCATATTTCTTCCATTATATTCTGAAGGAATTGAAATATTTCCTGAAGGAAGGTTGGGAGATGCATATTTTGAACTTCACAGTATTCACATTGATATAAGAGCTCGATTCTAAGACTATCCCTATTGGATCCTTAGATTACTGCCATGCGGAGATATTCCCTATGCTCATCGATGAAACGTTCGGAAAGCTCTAAGAAGAAAAAGAACTTGGATTCACAAAGATTCCGGAATAAAAGAAAAACAAAGCTAATTCTACATTCATGCTCCTCGCGAAGAACTTAGAATTCAGGAATGTCATCAATTTCTTATCATTCATCAGACAAGAGTTGATTTAGAACCTCGATGGATCCAAGAATCTAGGAAAATTTGATGAATTGTTTAATTTCGTGCTGGAAGGATTCTCGAAGAATCTCAGTGTTTAACATGCTGAGTTAGTCACAGTGAGTTACAGTTTGATCAAGGACGCATTGGAGTTGATAGAAGCAAGTAAGGTTAAAGAGCGCATGCATGACACAACAATAGCTGACACACCTGATAAGTAAAAGTTGAAGGTGCATAATTTAGCTAAAACGTATGAGATAAGTGAAGTAACTGCTTAGAATAAATCGATTTTCCAATCGATTTAGGATTCGAAGAAGTAGAATAAATTCAAAATAGGCTGCTCGCTAAGTAACTTTGGACTCAAATTGTGTCTCATGGGAATTAAGAAATCTATCTTCACACCGGAAGAAAAAGAAGAAGAAAAGAAGTTAAATGCTAATAACAAAAATGAAATAATTACTCAGAATGATTCTGCAATTGTAACTGAAGAACAAGAAGAAAACTAAGAAACAGTGAATGAAAACAACATCCCCGAAGATAAACCAGCTGCTAAGAAGAACAACAGAAGACATAAGCCCTCCACAGCGAGTGAACTGCATTTCGATTAACTCATCAAGTACGCTTTGTTAATTGCTAAAAATAAAATTATTTTTTACTTTTCTTGACATTATTGAATCATTATCTTGTTTCTCCCTCATAGAGTTGTCGTTGAATGCCTGAAATCCACTGATAATTCTATGGTCGTGAGCAGTTTGCGTATCTTAAAGACTGTCATCGATAAACGAGAAGCTCAATCCATTCGAAAAGCCACAGTCAAAGCTGTGCTAGGCATCATGGAGAAGCTCACCAACACTGATTTGGATATGATCGCAGAGACATTCAAACTCATCAAGACAATCATCGAATGCAACCCTCACGATCTCAGCTCATCTTAGAAATAAGGTAAAATATTAAAAAACACAAAAAAGAAATTTTGGGAAATGAAATACAATCTGTATCCTGTTCTAACTGTTTTGTGTTATCTCTAGCTCTCTTACAATTCGTGAAGTAATTCATGGACCTCAGTGACTCTTGCATCGAACCTCTCACAGTGTTACGTGCATTCATTGAGAAAAAAATCGTCATCGCTGAGATCTACGATTTAGTTGCAGGTCGAGTCAGTGAAATGATGTTGCAATCCTACGCTAGCCACGTGAATGCAATGTGCAAGAACATCTTACTTTCCTTCCTTGTGAAATACCCTATGACACCAGCTATCACTCAGAAATCAGTGAATTTCTTGATTAAAAACATGGAGTACACATACGAAGAAGGAAGAGCAACAGTGTATGAAGTCGTCAAGATTATTACTCGATCATTCCCTGATACAGTGCTGGCATTCTTTGGAGAGATACTGTTTGTGTCCTTGCTAGTGAATCTCATTAATGAGTAGAATACTGACATCAAGGCGTTGATTATACAGACATAGGGCATACTCATGGAGAGATTAACAAAAGAACAGAAAGCAAAGTTAATTTAGAATAATCTAAACTGGATCACATAACACAGCAGCCCCAAAATACAAGTATTAGTTAGATTCATTTAAATAAAACAGGGTGAAAAATTCTTTTTTTTGCAATTAAGAAACTGGGGAAGTAATAGAGGGAGTTGTTATTTTATTAGTTTATTTTCAACGAAACTTCCCTTTTCCCTATTGCACGTTTAATTTATTTATTTTCTTCGTTTTAAACAACCTTAGTAAAGCGGATTCATCGGATTGCGCTTATTCTTAGAAGACAACCAAGATCTATCCAAACAAGAAGAATAAATTGTAAAAACAAAATACCATAACCTCCATTTTATTACCTTCTTCCAATTTGAATGTTTCACTATACTTGCTCTATTCTTAATGCCACTCTAATCTCCCCTTGTTTTCCTTATTTCCTTTAGAAACTCAGCGTCGGTGAGATATTTGACAGCCGTGAAGAACGTATGAACGTTTTCTGGGAATTGATCCGCTAGAAACGAGAAATGAAAGATGCAATAAGATAACATGGAGAATGGAAAGAAATCGTCGAAGAAAACGAAACCGAAGAGAAAATCAACGAGGAAGAGCTGAAAAACGATGAATTATTGAATTCAGTCCTGCAATTCGTAATCGCTCACAATGCGCAGATTAAAGAATAATCTAAAGATAACACACTACTTTTCGGGCAAAAACAAGAAGAAAAACGATTAATATGCAGCATTCTGCAATATGTTAATTTCCCTAATTAAATAACATCAAATCTCGCAATCAAAGCGATTATGGAAGTGACATCATCAAATCTTGTATTAGCCCAGGCTGCGTTTGCTGAGTCGATCCACACAGTAGCTGGACTTATCCCTAAGCTTCTCAAGCATCTTTATTTCTCGAAATTGAAAAACAATTGTGTCATTGAATAGACAGAGAATACACATAATTTCTTCATTTTCGCAGTCAAGTTCTTTATTTAGACTGAGCATACCAGCATCGGACTGTCATTGTTTGAGAACATCCTCAAAATATTCCTGAAGTCATATGTAAAGAAATAAACAAAAAAGAACATTATTTGCTTGGAGATTTTTAGTTCTTACATTTCTAGGGATATCTAATAATTTTGTCTGTTTTTACTCACCCAAAATAAGGTCAAGGCGTACTATAACAAGTCTCAAATCGAGAACATAGTTGGATTGGTGTTAACTTTCGCGAAGACAGCAACTGCTGAAAAAGATTCAGAGTTAGTCAGCGAATTAACTGAATATATGTTAAAGAACCCACGAACCCTTGAGATTTTCTTGGAAATCATCATTAAAGTCAAATCAACTGAGCAGAATAACAAACTTTCCAATGAAGAAACCATCTAAAAAGCTGAACTTGTAAGACAAACAAAGAATTAATCACTTTTGAGGAATTTGTATGAGATATTGTTTTTATATTTATGCTTTGTTTATCTATTAAGGCCCTGGAGGAGCTAAAGAAATCAGTGGAGACTAGTTTATTCCTTCAGCAGTACTCTAAAGTCAAGGCTGGCATCGAATCTGCAAGATTAGAGAGGAAATAATAGCAAAAACAAGATTTCATTACTAATCCAGAAGCAGCTTACGAAAGGAAAAAAGACCAGAATCTTAAAAAGAAAAAAGCTCACAATAATAAATAGAAAAAAGGATAGTTCTCGTCAAATCTAGGGAAAAAGATACTAAAAACCAACGAATGAGAGATTTAGAATTAATCATTCTTTTGTGTATGTGTATGTTGTTATCTATTTTAACTTTATTTTTAACTTAAGAGAAGAAGATCTAATTTGAATTATTACTTTTTCTTTTTCTTTTAAAAGATAGCAAGAATATCCCACCATTTCAAAGAAATATCTGACATTAGTAACCTAAAAACAGAACAATTAACGAATTAATAATTTTTTTTAATAACAATGGAAATCCCTTAATTTATCTAGATTTATTCCCAACAATTAAACATTCATAATCCGCGACGCTTATGCTTTATACCCCCATCCTTGTCCATCCAAAATCAAACTACCTTTCCTTCCGTTCTATCAAAACAGATTCTTTATCATAAGGATTTATTTAATTATGATTATATTCCCCAGAGAAAGATAAAGATATTTGTGGATTTTAAATACGTTTTACCCAAACAAAGGCAAATTTATTGGATTTTTTGGGGAAAAGAAGCAAAGTAATACCACCAATTGATTCTCCTATTATTTATTAGATTATTATTTTCTTTCTTCTTCATGTGGGAAATTACCATTCCCTCCAAAACACTAATAACCTTTTTTGGATTCGAAAGAAAGCTATTTCTCTCCAAGAAACAAACAAAGTTCGATTATTATTTATATTATTCTTATCCTAAGCTAAAGAAGCATGTCTGCTTAGATATTTAGAGGTACTGTGAATCAGCTCAAACTTATGTCAGTAGTTGGATATAAAGTTGCATTATTCAATAATAATGCTGCCTAGTTTTAAAATTAAAATAGGATAATTAATTGGATAATATTAGTTATTTATGCTTAATAATAGCATAAAGATAGATAGGGAATATCAAGATCAATATATTTTCTAATAAATTGAATAGTCAAATACCTGTTTTATTGACCTGTTTGCTAGTCTCGTTTGATACTCAACTTCCAAAGAAAACTCACTGAATACCTCTATTTAGCAGTGTTTCTTGACTTACAGTATTTAAGAAAACACTTGTAAGCTGATATTTTTTCTCATACTTTTTTGAATACCCAACACAATAAGATTACGATTAAACCAAGTCTACAGGAGAAGGGGAGAAGTAAATAATCTTCTTATCACTTCAAATTACATCAAATACCAAAACCAACAACGCATATAAACACCCCCACACACAGTAAGGCAGGAACAATTCTCTAAAACCTTCTCTGTGTTTTCTTAGGTTTGGGAGGTGAGTTCTTAAATCTCTCATGAATGAGAATCTCTCTTCTTCTGCTGCTATTTCTTCTAAGGCTGCGAGAAAGAAGAATAATTCAAGTACTTTTTAAGATGAACTGCTGGATTCGTAGGTTTCAAATAGCTTAAGGCGTCCAATACTTGCGTAATATCGAAATAGATCATCAGCTAGAATCCACAGAGGAATTCTTGAAAGCGATAGTTCAGATGAAGCTGAAAACGAAACACCAAGTAGATCAAAATAGCCTTCATAAGATGAAAGATGGTTAGAAGAGAATACTAGACAAAAAGAGGAGTAGAACAAGAGGAAATCTTAATCTGATTTATCAATGTTTTCAGCGATTCTCAAAGAAAATAAATCATTTAAGGCAACTACAGATCAAGTAAGCTAACCCAAAGAAAATACCATGGAAGATAAGCAAACAGATAATCTAAATTCAATAAGTTTTAAGAGTATCTCAGAAATCAATCAAAGTATGATTTTAAAAGAACCTGAGAAGCGATCCAAAGCACCTCGCAAACTCTCGACGATTTAGAGTAACAGAAATATCGCTGCTACGGAGGATAAACATAACAAACCTGCTGGAAATAATAAGAATATCTCAAGTTCAGTGCTATCTTCTTTATCATCATCATCTTCCAAATCTGACTCGCATTCTTCCTCTGATGACGACGACCATTATGAATCTGTGAAAGTTCAAATGCACCCATTTAGTAAAAAAGACATCCTAAGGTATTCCTCCCGCAAACAGGACTAATCAAACCCTGAAGTAACAGAAGTTAAACTCCCTAAAGATCCAAGTTTCTTCTTAAGCCCTGATGTTCGGTAGTCATAATCTCGAAGCGTCATAAATTCACCAACCCGCGGTTCCTCGCCGTTGTAGCGATCAGGGAGGTATATTTGGACTCTAAACATTGGGCTGGTAGCTAAAATCAAAGTGCTATTTCATCGATTAGGGAAAGCAACTTCTATCTATAGAACTACTTAGCTTAACTCAAGCCACTTAGATCTCATAGGAGACTTAAGTATCATGCGAGAAAGTGACGAAAAAGAACGAAAAGCATAATAAAAACTCGTTCATAGATTCCTCAACTCCTACATGGTCTTCCCAACCTTCAATCCATACTCTATTTACAAAATGGCATGGGATATGCTTATGCTTCTCCTCATTATATATTTATTCTTCGCTATCCCGCTTATCCTCTCCTTTGGTGTTGATTTTAGTGATTTATTCGGAGATTTTCCTTATGTCACCTTGGCTTTTTTTCTTATTGCTGACGCACTTGTCAATGCGAACACAGGATTCTACAAAAACGGAGCACTTGTCGTCTCCAAATACATGGTTTTTCGTAATTATGCTAAGAAAATCCTATTCATCGATGTCTTTGGAATAACACCTGTGCTAGTCTACACACTTTTTCCGTCGTCCACTTCGAAACTCTTTTTGTTCCTCTACGTCGTGAAATACAAATCAATCACGAAGATCTTCAAGAGAATAGAGCTCAGGCTTGATCTTAAAACGTCACTTCTGAATAAAATCGCTCTCTTGAAACTCCTCTTCGTAGTGCTATTCATCGCTCATTTGTTCGCTAATTTTTGGATCATGCTTCCGTAATTCAATTCGTAAAATAACTGGTTCAGAAAAGCGAATATCAATAATGAAGCATGGTACATACAATATGTCACAGCGTATTATTACATTACAGTGACCATGGTTACCGTTGGATATGGTGATATAACACCGAGTAACTATTTAGAAAGGTTCTTCTCGATTATTACGATTTTACTATCTTGCGCTGTGTTCGCGTACAGGTAAAAAATAACATATTTATGGCAAAATAACAATTCAATTGTTTTGATAATTCTGTTTTTTCCATAACATCCAGTGTGAATTCCGTTGGATTTATTCTGGAGGAGATCAACAGGGAACAGAAGAATCTGAATAAGAATATGCAAGTCATCAATTCATACATGGACTAGAAGAATATCAGCAGGGAATTGCGATATTAGATTAGGGAATATCTTGAGTTTTTCTGGAGGGAGCAGAACGCTGGAAATGTCGAATAAGAGCAGTAGATCATCACCTAGCTAGCACATAATCTGAAATAGAAACTCTTCGTCGAAGCCAACAAATTAATTCTCAAGGACAACAAGATCTTCTCAGGTAGGTTCTCAGAGAGAGTCCTAATGAAAGCACTCAAAATCGTGAAGGAGTATAAGTACACTCCTTAGCAAGTTATCTTCGAGAAGAATCAATCTGATGATTGCTCGATATACTTCATCGAAAATGGAAATGTTGAAATATTCTATGAAAATGAGAAAACATCCAAGACATTGTAAATACAAAGTAAATCAAAAATATTTAGGATTCAAATATTTAGCATCAAGAAATCACCCATAGCTTAGAGGTTTGTGATTATTTTCTTTTTGTTGTTGTTGTAGATCTTGGTAAAGGTGATTATTTCGGTGAAATAGGATTCTACACAGGGTAGGAACGCTCCATTAGCGTGAAGAGTCTTGGATTAACAACGTTGCTAAAAATTGACAGAGAAGATTTCATAGGTATTCTGAAACAATTCCCCAAAGACGAAGAGCTCTTTAATCTCATAAAAGATCAAATTATTTTTTGCTAAGGCTATGGATAAAATGGCACAAACTGCTATGCCTGCAAGAGTGGATTACATTTAGTGTCTTCTTGTCCGATGGTGCAGTTTGTACCAAATAAAGTGTATTGCTATGGGCGATACAACTACAATCCTGGATAAAGTAGAGAACATTTAGAGCGTACAAAAAGAATAAAAAATTGTTCTTTAAAAGAAATTGAATTAGTCCAAGAAGGTGTGGAGAACATTCAAGATAATTACCCGGATTTAGTGGAGAACACATAAAGCTCCGAATCTGAGGAGAATAGCTCATATTATGAAGATTCTTTCAATGGATTTGTACCACCTGAAGGAAATGATTTTTATTATGAAAATGAAACAGAAGATAGTGAGCAGTTTGCAAGATAACTAGGGGAGAATCTCAACCGCATAAAAAGCAACAGTGATAGCACAACTGGAAATATATAACGAGTTAGTAATGTATATTCATAGCAATAGTAGTAGTAAATCTACCCAAAATCATCATTTTTCAATATTACCTAATAAAATCCACCAATAAGTGGTTTTGCTAGGGAGAGTCTAAATGGTTATAACAGTAATCTAAACGAGAATTCAATAATCAATGAGATCAACGAAGATTCAGCTGATAGTGATAGCTAACAAGATATCAGAACCCATCGAGGGAGGTTATCTTCATCGAATAATACTTCCAGGGAAGGAAGAAGAAATTCCTAACTAAAAGATCCTCCGAATTTAAAGGAAATCAGAAATAAACTCAAAAGGGGATACTAAATTGAATTGGATAATTCGTTATTAGATAAGCTATCAATGAGTAAAAGCAGGAGTAAATCACTAAGTTAGTAGAAAATCAAGATAAACTCAGAGGATACTATTACTGGAAGTCTCAATAATAGCAATAATACAAATAATAACAACAATATTTTATAAAGTTTAGCGACAATAAAATCAATATAGAATCTACCAAATGCGAGCGAAGAAACAGATGGAAAACTCAGTGAAATTAGCTTAAAAGAAAAAAGAAGTTCTAAAATCAGTGACAACACGAAAGACACAACAACTTCGAATAGAAGCTCAAGTGGTATTTTCGCGATAAAGTAAAGATTAAGTGAAAGTGATAGAGAATCATCGAAAATTACCACTGATCCTGATCGAACGAGTATCAGCATACCCAGAAACTCATTAACTGCTAATGAGAAGAACACAGTTCCTCCTGCTGCTGCTAGTGGTAGTAGCGTTCCAGCTGAGAACAGCAATATTTCTAGCCCCGACATCTAAGTGAAAGGTCGAGTGTTCACCTTCGACAGAACATTCAACAGTGTAAAGCAAAACAGTTCTTGCAATATCCCTGCTAATACTAACGCCCTTTACGGGCAGGATCAGTTAAATCTATCAGATAACGATTCCATCTTAAACTAGCAATTGTAGTAACTAAATCAAAAAGGATCCTTTGGGTGTATGGGCATGATTTAGAGCAAACAACTGTAACTCCTTCAGTAATAGATTTTATTACAGAATTCTCTGTCTTAATCATAATTATCTTCATCTCGTACGAGTATGCAATAATAATTATCAAGTGGACGCAATTCTTCTTCAGTTTCTTCACCTTGGATACATGAAGAAACACCGAGATTCTTCGCTAGATCTAGATCAAGTCTAGCAACAAATACCTTAAGCTCACCTAGAGACAGTGCGTAGTTTAGCTATTATAATAACAAAAACCAACAAAGATAGAGTTGTTTTTGTTCTGTGAATAACAACAGCAGCAGTAGTAATCCACAATGTATGAATAACTTACGAGGGTTATGTATGATGATGCCGAAGTAGTCTAGATAATTCAACTAAACTGACAGTGTTTTATCGAGTAATAGGAGTTCTGCTGTTGGATAGCCTGGAGGAATACGATAATCTAACATAAGACGATAGGATTCGGTATTTTTACCAGCAGGAATGCCCACGAATATTATGAATTATTTGCATAAATAATCATTATCTAGTTCGAGAAAATCATCGCAAAAGAACAATTCAAGAGGATCAAGTGATGAGAATAACAACAATAATAACATCTACAATGACCTTCATAATTCATCAGCTATCATGGATATTATGCAGAAGAAGATAACTGCAATATATGATAAGCTCATAACTGAATCTGTCACGGAATAAGCACTCGATTCACCACTTATCTTCGATAAATAATAAGATTATACAATATATTTCCCCACTGGGAATCTCTCCGCTGTGCTAGCGAAACGAAAGGTTCTGAAGAAGAACAGATCACCAAATCATTCGTCGAAATTAACGCACTTTTTGCTAAATCAAGGATCGAGAAATCCAAGTTCTAGTTTCAATTAGATCTAAATCAGTGAGGAGATCATTAAGCTTTCCAAGACACCATCGATGATGATGGGATAGAGCTAGTAATATCTTTAGATGAAATAGAAGAGTCCTACGGTGATATCGAGATTGCATAGTTCGTTTAATGTATCACCGAAGAGTCGATCGCAGTTTTAAAAGAAACTAAATACACTTATTGTGCCGTAGAAAATGAGTGAGGATTCGTAGGATATAGAGGGGGAATAATCAGAGAAATCGGAGAAATCACCGGAAATAGTGTAGAAATAGTTATATTAATAGTAAGGGAAAAGAAGTTCGAGTATCTTTCGTCCAAGAGAGTCCTTGGAAATTTCAATGTCTCCTACGAAAAAGAAGAAATAGCCATGAGATTTTATAAAGGAGGATCAAAACAAGAGAGAGGGAGAGAATAAATATTTATAAATTGTTTTTGGGATGGTTTTCACTATGTGTTTTTTGTTTCTTATCTTTTTAAATCACTAATTGTTATCACTAAAAGTACATTATTCTACGAAAATAACTACATTTATGATCCATATCGCAATGGGCTGAATACTTGTTGATTTGTGAATCACAAAGATTTAAAAATCAGTATTGTTTCTATATGAATTACACTTCTCTTGCTCCTTAGAAAAAAAAGACAAATTAATTCATTCAAACTTACGAATATCTTCTATGAAATCCCCCAACTTCCGGCTTGGAGGGTGTTCGAATCTCCCAGAGTATGAAATTACCATAAAAAACCAGAGGCTTCTTTACAAAATAATCGCTTTGTTCAAATAAATAATTAATATAAGAAATATTTTTTGCAGGCAGATGCGTTGAATGAGATTCTGTGGGGGAGGAGGGAGCAAAGAGAAGAAATCCAGAAAAGGGAGATGAAAAACAGAATCAAAAGCGGGAGGGAAATCAAACAATTTTTTGTAAAGTATAATAAAAGATTATCTTAAATATCCTTCTCAAACATAAAATATCTAAATTTATGAGAAATTCCCTGCTTATCGTCGCAGTCTGCCTATTAGGTTTGGCTGCTTGCAACCCTCCTCGTTGGAACTAACTCTACGGGTACACCTTCGAATAGTATACCTCTGATTTCCACAAGACCTACAAAAACGACGAAGACTACGAAACCCACAAGGCTGCTTTCGAAGCTAAACTTGCCGCCGTCATTGCCTTCAATGAAGACTCCACATAAACCTACAAGAAAGGTATCAATGCTCACTCCGATCAACCCAGTGCTGCACCCATCAACTTGTCTTACGGCTACAACAAAAACATCGCTAAAGCCAGCCAAAAATCCTTCAGAAACCTTATGAACACCAAGGTTCTCTCTGCTAGTGAACTCCCCTCATACGTTAACTGGGTTGAAAAGGGTGTTACTTCACCTGTGAAGGACCAAGGGCACTGCGGATCTTGCTGGGCTTTCGCTTCGACTGCTACCATTGAAAGTCACGCTGCTATCAACTCTGGTCAATTAAAAACCTTATCTCCTTAGTAGCTCGTCGATTGTGCTCCCAATACACTCTCATGCGGAGGTACTGGTGGCTGCCAAGGTTCCATTGCTGAACTTGCCTTCAACTACGTCCAACTCTACGGTATGACTTCAGAATACAAATACTCTTACTCTTCTTATTTCTCTGGAAATGCTGCACCTTCATGCCAGTACAACTAGACACTTCAAACCCCTGAAGTGACTCTCGATGGATATGTGAAATTACCTTCCAATAACTACGAGGGTATTCTCACTGTCGTCGCTACTCAAGGTCCCGTTGCAGTTGCTGTTGATGCTTCTACTTGGCACGACTACGAGACTGGTGTCTTCAACGGATGCAGTTACTAATAAAACATCGACCTCAACCACGTCGTTGTTATCGAAGGTTACGGCACTGATCCCATCAACGGTGACTACTGGTTAGTCCGTAACTCCTGGGGAACTTCCTACGGTGAAGATGGCTACATCAGATTAGCTAGAGAAAGTGTCACTCAATGCGGAACAGACTACACTCCTCTCGACGGTCAAGCTTGCATCGGTCAAAATGTCGCAACAAAGGTTTGCGGACAATGCGGTGTCCTCTTCGATGGATCCTTCCCACTTAATGCACAAGCTGTGTATTGAAAATAAGGATATTATTATCACAAGATAATTTGTATCTTGGTTACTATTTGAATTCGTTCTATGTTTAGTAATTAGAATTGAAAAACATAGCTTATTTTCATAAGATTTGGTTCTTTGCCTTCTGCATCCATATTATTACTTTCTCCAATGGAAAAATAACAAAAATTAACTAGATATCCAAATATCTTATGGATGTACTTGTTTTTGAAGGTATTTCTGTGATTATCCTTTTTATCTTGAATCCCCAAATGACACGCACATCAAAGATAATAAACATAAAGAGGTTTGAGTATTACTAAAAACAAATAATAAATCCAATAAAAAATCAATTCATATCCTTTTCCTCGTTATTAGCAGAAAAGTTCATTATTTCAAGCAAAAATGAAGGTCGCAATCACACTACTGGTGCTGGTAGCCATTGTATCTGCAGGCGTAAACAAACATAAAGAAATAACAGAATAAATCAATGCCCTGAATTTTAAGCATTTTCATTTATTCCTATGAATAGCTAATAAAATGAGTGATTTTTGAGCTGTGAATCCTTATGGCTTCATAAGTATTGCGTTGACTTATTAGGAAGAATTAGAACTTTTTTTCATTTACTGCCAACCCATAACCCACAGCGTTTCTCATATCTAACTGTTTTATTTATCCATTTTTTTCAATTTTCAGCACGTGGAGAATGGCAAAGCAAAAGCAGATGCTCTTCGTAGATTAGCAGCTGAATCACCAGATGGAATGATTAGGTTCAATTCCACTGGATATAGGTAAATTACCTCATAATCTCCTATTTAAATGTTGCTAATGGTAGCTATTTGCCCATAGATATTTCCTAACTGAGACTCCTAGACCATATGAAGTAGTGCTTTATCTCACTGCGCCGAAATGCGAGTTCTGCGATGAAATGCAGGGTCAATATGAACAAGCATCATAGATCTACGCTAAAAACGGTGGAATGGACAGCTTCCAAGAAGGTTCCAAGAAACTAAGAGCAGTTTTCTTCGCCGTCATGGTCTTCGAACAAGCCACAAGGGAAATATTCCTGGATGTATGCAAATTGTTTTTCAAATACCCTTGAAATATCTAACACATTTGCTTTTTTGTTGTGCTTCAAAGCTCGAACTCAAAGCAGTACCAAACATCCTTGTGTCGGTCCCCAAGCATGCTCTTGTCTCAGACACAGAGAGGTTCATATTTTTCAAAAATCCCCTTCATTTTTACTGATATTCTTAATATTCTCTATTAATCCTCATTTTTTGCATATTAGACCAACATTTTTGAAGGGCTTCAAATGGCAGATATCTGGTTCTGATGGTCTAGTTACCTTCCACAAGGTCCTTGAGTTCGTCAACAAGCGCACAGGAAGACAAGTAATCAAAGAGAGAATATAAGCTGATTACGAATAACACATATTCTTTTATTAGTTTGAGTATAAGGCTCCTTTGAGTGAGATTATCAGAGGTCTTGTAATACTCCTTGCTTTCGTGGTTGGAGGAGTTATGGTGTTTAGAATGTTTAAGCCATTCTTCCTGAACACCAAGCTATGGTTCGCTGGATCTATTGTAAGAATAATATAAAAAAAAGAATATGAAATTACATAATAAATAGGAGATATTAGCACTATTATGATTTATGTTATTATTGATTTCTATTTTTTTCGCTACAGTTAATCTACTTCGTGTGTATTGCAGGAGTTGTCTATAATCAAATACATGATGTACCAATGACAGTAAGAAGATACAATTGTGAAGATACTTAAGCACATATTATTAATAATATTATTGTAATGGCATTCTTCTTCTTTTTTGTTAGACTATGAACAAAAAGGGTGAGCTTGAATGGATGCTAAAAGATCAGAGATCGTAACTCGGTGCTGAAGGATTCGTTATGTCTGGATTATGTAACTTTTTACATCAAAGATCCCCCCCAAAAATATGATTAGCCGCAATTCAACCCATTAACCCATCTGGATTTATTTACTTTTTTCCCTCCTTTTTAGTTGTCTTCGTCGCTTTGACAATGATCGCTTGGCACTTTTTGGCAATGATTGGGACATAAAAGCTCGTTGGAAAGCTGCTATTCATTGCATTCTTTGGTATCACATTAATTGCTGTGCTACAAGTGGAAGATCTTTACAAGTTCAAGGGATGGTACACGATTCAGTTCTTCCCACCATAAGAATACAGCAGAGGGTAAGGAATAATAATTCAAAACAAAGAAGCAAAATAGCAAGAATTAAAGATATTATTATTAGAATAGTAGTGCATTTAGTCTATATGATTTTAAATTATCTTTTTGATTACTTCTAATAAATAGGCCTCTCATGAAAGATCAAGGTAATTCCATTTGATGAATGAGTTATGGTTCTGCCAGGATATATCAATCACATATTTGAAATAAATATTTATGTTGTCTTCAATTGAATCTTCCTAAACTCTTAATGTTATTCACGGTTTCAGACAACAACAACATAAATTCAATCGCTGTTTTTAACAAACTATTCCCCTAATCTTCTCTGCTTTTAAGTATATGAAAATACAACTAAACTAATATCAAAAATTACCACATAAGTATTCAATGAAATCTCTTCAATTAGGGTTGCAAGTAAATGGATAAAGGAATTAGAGTTCTGGGATATGTTTAAACAATTATTCTGCTTTGAATGTCAAAATAACAACAGATTAGATTATTTATTTCCATTGATAAACTTAATTTTCACTATTTATTTTTTCACAGTAGTTTTGTCGTTTATTATTATTAAGATAAATGAATAATGATAAATTCTCGTTCTGATTAAATAATATATTTTACACAAACACAACAAACAATTATAATTTAAGTATTCAAGCTTCTCCAGCGCTGCTCAGTACCAAAAATAAATCTCTCCATCACCACTTGTTTCGTCGCCATTCTTGTTCTTTCTTCATTTATCCCAACCCATCTCATGTTCAATCAATTATTTTGCAAATTGAATTTAAATGATCTTATCACGAGCATTTTCCTTCAAACTCTCAGATTAAAATTTGTCTGGATGCTCCTTAATAAGACATAAGTGCACTTTACGGTAAAATCCCTCTCGTGTAAAGGGACGTTTATTATTTTTTTCAAATGTTTCGATTTCCATCTATTTGTAGGCACTCTTTAAGTAATCTTTTCTTTTTAAAAAATATGGGTCTATCAGTTTTTTTTCTACCAGAAAGCTAATGATTTATCCTAAGATAGCTCCTGCTATTCCTCCTTTAGTTTTCCCTACTCGTATGAAAAGTGATCCAATCGTTGTTCCAGCTATACTAAATACTGAATTTATTACAAAAGAGGAAAGTACCCTCATCGATAAAGCTTTAAATTCTTAATTCACTCGCTTTTCAAGTTGATTTTTATCTGTTTGCTTGCTGAAATATTAACTATCTTTATGTTATTTGAATAAAATGTTGCAAGTTTCTAGAGCTGCACTCCCTGATAAAAAGAGTAGGTTTGATCGTGATACACACTATCTTAAAGATGTTTCAAAGACCGATACTTTTTTTGTAATTCCGACAATCGAACGAGCATGTGAAACAGCATTGGTGACTTTACTCTACTTAATCAATTTGTACAAGTTAGAAACAAATTGAATTATTTAGGATAATAACATAGTTCCTTCATGTTTCTCCCTTTCACTCCTTCTAAACTAAGAATCTATGTCTTAAAGCTCCTCATTCGTTAATTTATTAACAATTATTTAGGCTTTTTAAGCTATGTAGTCATCATAATCTGTCTAAAAATTTTTTTTTAATCTTGTGTATTTGTATCTCTATTCTTATGTAAGATTAGAGTGTCTGCTAAGGCATGTTTCAGCAATTTAATAACTAAAATACCCAAATAGAAGATATTGGGTATCAGAAAATGTATGCACTTCATGTTCCAGGTGTTTTATAATAGAATTTATTTTTTCTATTTATTGGGGCTCTTAAATTAATAGGTTATCCAAATCTTCAAAAAGATTATCGAGAGTGAGATTTCTATTTTGATCATATTCAACTTTCTGCTCTTCAAGACTTTTCTCGTCTTTCTAAAGTAGTTTCAGTTATTGATGTTTTTCAACGGTGCCAGTAAAGTTTTCTGGATTATTGTAGCTTTTCTCAAATTACTCCCGTGTTTGTTCATTAATAGTGCCAGTAGTTATTGAATCTTCTGTTCTAACAGTAAAATCATACTGTGTTTAGGAATTTAATTCTTTTTTCATAGCTATTGATTAATTTTCGCTAGCTGATAATTCAATTCGGCTAGATAATACTTCACTCTCCATAATCAATAATTTACTATCGGTAGTAGTGTTCTCCATTAAATTCATTTTAGTTTTGAAACTATGGGTTCAATTAATGAGGATACTTTTTAGAATCTTTTAACTTTTTTTATATTTAATATTACAGAAATTACTTATCTATTACTTTTGAAACCACATTTTGATTTTTTAGAGTGCCCCAGATGACCACACATCCAATCTTTTGAATTTAATAAAAAATTCCCGGCACACAAAACTGTTTTCCAATTATTAAAATCAAAAAATATGCTCACACACAAAACCCTACTTAGAAACAAACAAAAAAATTGAAAGCTGGACTTCAAATATATTTCCCATATTTTCCGTTATCATCTTAATATTTATCAAGATTCTTTATTGTTTTCTTCTGTGTTTATTTCGACACTAGTCTACGAGTTTTTCATTTTAGCAAGGCAATTTTAAAAAATTGTTTAAATAATCCTTATTGTTAATAGCAGTGTCTTTAGCATTCTCTTTATCATAGTCTTATCTTTCTTTTCTCAAAATGGTAAAGCATAGATAAATCTGCTAGATATTTGAAACATGAAATATTTTTTTCCCTACACTTTTTATTAACAAAAATAAAGAAAAGTTAGTCCTTTTCAGCAATAGTTGGTTTTTATTTTCCATTTTTTTCTTTAATGACATCTTTACTAGATGTATATTCAAAAGAGTTTAAGAATTTAGATAAAAACCTGCAAACGAGAACTCTCTGGCTTTATCATCAAATTCAAGTTCCTTAAATGAATTAAAAACAAAATCTTCCCTTTTTAATCCTTTTCCCCATCAAAGGTACTAGCAAAAATTCTTTCTAATAATTTGAATTTTTTTGAAGAGGGTAAGTACACAACGTATTATCCTGAAAAATCATATCAAATGAGCATAAATAATTTACCTGTTAAAAATAATTTTTTTTAAAAAAATAAATAAAAGCAAATTTGTGAGTGTTATGTGGATGCTGTATTTTTATTATTTTTTTTAACACTGCATCACCTTCTCATTATTGATAAAATTTTAATAAATTAATTTCCTAAGCAGTTGCTAAACCTCTTGACATCTTGTTAAGTGGAAAAGAGAGTCGTCGAAAGCTAGATGTTAATGCTTTCGAAAATATTTTCTTTATCCGCCATAAAGAGAAAAAGAGAGTATTAGAAAACAAAAAGAAGTTTAGAACTTTTATTTATTCAACTTTCTTCAATCAAAATAATAAGGTTATTTAATGCAAAGAAACTTAAACCAAATATTGAGAAAGTGCTTTAGTAAGAAATATGGTTAAGTTTGGATTTAAAATAGATTTTTTTTGAAAAATTTTTTTGTTATTTTTATTTCTTTAGTCCTTATTGTATTAGCTTACAACATTTTCCACTAATTTTTTTATTACATTATGTTTTTATTTTTATTAATTTTACTTGAGACATGTTGGATTAATTCGATTTTATGTTGATATCAAAATTGATAAATTTGCAAAACCAAGTTTGTTCTTCGATGAAAAAAATCAAGCAATTTGAAAATGCTGAGGTTAATAGGAAAGAAAAAGAGATAAATAAACAAAGCAAAGATATGATGGAAAAGAATGCATGCTTAATAATCATAAAATAACGTGAATGCTTTTGAAAGAATTATTGATAGAACTCATTATGATACGCTATCATCAATTATAAACATATTTTTTAACTAATGTATTTAACGGGAGG
>Ga0302271_10000278_pt1 | contig 48148 bp, 24 predicted proteins | sample III_Bog_N1_1_FD_198767 | JGI IMG/M metagenome (GOLD analysis project Ga0302271, IMG submission 198767) | Peat permafrost microbial communities from Stordalen Mire near Abisko, Sweden - III_Bog_N1_1 | ecosystem: Environmental > Terrestrial > Soil > Wetlands > Peat | place: Sweden: Abisko...
GCTATGGAAGATCAGTACATGTCTTGAATCTTAACTCGTTCTCGATGGTTTCTTAGTTTTAAGAAATAACAATTTCAAGGTCACTTTGAATTTAATATGGCGACTGAGTAGCTAAAGAGGCGAGCTTAGATTTGAGCTATGCTTATTTAGTGAAAAACAGAGAGTATTTTGAAATCGTTGAGAAAAAACTAACTTCCTTGAGAGACTATGATTAATTATTTCCCATATTTTTATTTGCTATTTTAGTATTCTCAGCTTTATTGTAGTTGCTAGTGTTCACAATACCAAGAATGTTCTAAAGTTAAATGCAAGATTAGTGCACAGTCTAAATGGTCTCTCGTATTTACGAAGCAATTGCAATTCTACTTGCTAAATGTAAACTTAAATCAATGGCACTTTATAGAGCCTCTAAATCAGTGTTCTTTTATCCCATTTATCCGTCTTTTTTTTGGTTCTTCGAAGCTGATATCGAAGCATCTTCAGGTAGTGCTAATTACTTCACAATATCCAGAAGAATTAGGTTTTTAACGCTACTTTAATTCGAAAATTATTCAAAATCAGCTAAAATAATTCCACTTGAAATAATTCTTAGAACCTTGATACGATTAAGAACTTCATCATCTACAACTTCTTATTCCGCAAATGCTGCTATTTACCTTAGTGCATCTACGTTTCTAAGACTCAACATATCTTCTCTATTCATCAGACATGTTTCTAAGTTACTGAGTTCTCTCTCGAAATTGGAGAAATTAATCGTTTCTACAACTCCTTCACAAGCAAATACGCATAAAGCAACACAACACTCCCGTACTTTCTCTTCTAAAGCATTTAATACTATGCCTAGTTAAGGATCTAGACTTCGTTTGATACGTTCTTACAAGAAATTACAAAAAGGATCAATTTCTAGGTGAATTAATTAAGTACAATCATCTTCAGTTATTGATTAGTCAGACATGTCATACCGACTTAGAATCGATTTAGCAAGAGTTTTACACCCTTTTAACCAAAACGAAACGAAATCATTTAATCCGCTAATGCATTTGACAAGTTTCTCTGTGACATCGTTTAAGAATTTCTCGAAAGGCTGTTTTTTGACTGATTCCCAGACTTACTTGATGTTTTTCAGGGACTTTTTAATTATAAAAAATAAACAGTAATTAAAAAATAATAACAAAAATATTTTGATAATATGCTTACTTCATCTACACCTTGAAGTAGTTCATCAAGATTAGTATCAAAAAACGGAGATACACCATCTTATTTGAATTAAAACGAAAACGCAAGCGACTTGAAATTTTATATTTGCAAATACGAAATATTATCAAATATGCAATTCGCTAATTCCAGAGAATTTTTCTGAGATGTGATTTATTTCACAAACTGACTAGATAACTCTTAAACAACACCTTCTTTGTCCTCTTTGATTATCTAAAATGCTTATCTTGCACTGCCAAGTGCAACCATAGCAGACGTGTGGTATCTTTCAGCTTCTTAAAAATTAAAAAATGCTGTTTCTTTTAGATTATTAAATTAATCGATTTCCTTCACACAAGCCCTGGAAAGTTCTTCTAATCTTCTTATTGAATGATCCTGCTATTCACTTCTTCCTTTTTTAAGTCTCTCAACTTCAATGCTACTTTGAAGTTCATTGATACTGTCATTAGCCCCTTCTAGCCATATTTTTAATGTATGAAAGCATTTCTATAGACTTTAGAGCATTTTTGAAATTGAATATGGTTCAGATAATCTACAGCATGCACTACCAATATCAGCTGATAATAGTTAACTTTCTTAGTAAATGCCTTTAAAAAGTTCTTCCCTTTTTTTATTGTCAATCGTTATTTCTTTGAATCTCGTTTAAAGATAACTTAGACGACTTTGGAGCGATACAGCTTCCACAAGTTCATTTTCAAGAGTTGTGGACACAAACTCAAAGGACTTTTCCAAGGTAGATACTCGATATTATGCGTTATTCAGAAGGAGTAATAGCTTATTGCATTGCTTAAATCTAACTTAGATGAAATATTAGCATCTTGGATCGGAAGCAAGAGAAAAGATTTCTTTTCTTAAGCTACCACAAATATCTTAAATTTCAGTTAAATGTAGTTTTATTCCTTTCTTGGACTCTGCAAATTCAACTGGAGTCCATCCACGTGTTTGCCCTTTCCTTTTAGCTTCATGCTTTTTGCAGCATCTTTAGACATGCTAATCTAGTTCTACACTAACTTATGTTATTTTCTCTTCAAGTTCTTTAAATTTCCATTTCCCAAGATACAACATTTTACTCACTAAACCAAAGCTCTCCTCGATTTGGAGATACACCCTCTAGTAGAATTCGACATTTCGCAAAAGAGATATCGCAATCTCCTTTAAATTTACGCCTTTTTTTGTTGCAGAAAAGTTTGTTAATTGAAGAAATAAACCATTACAGACATTTTTGTTTACCTAATTCTTAATTCAGGAGAACTATTTCCTTCTCCGCCATGGACGTGAAGCTCTCACATTACTTTAAAATTATTAGCAATTCCTATGTGCGTAAGTTAAACTCCTCCCCTTCAGCATCTAATTTAAGATATTTCTTATATTCATTCAATCCGGAATCGAGGTTCCTGATTTGTTACTGAAACTCCTCGTAGATTTAAAGTGCACGAGAATCAAAATCAAGCATGTTGTTGTTAGAAGGCGGAGGTATTTATATATTGCTTCTGATTTCCTCCAAAGTGTTGCTGTTCTTTGTGTTGCCTCTTGCTCCTTCACTTAGATAATGGTTGCTTGCGATACTGAAAATAACAATTAAGTCATTTGCCTCTATTACACAACGACACAACAAAAGCACCTAAAATCACCTTGAAATCTCTCAAACTAATCGAATAATTATCCTTACCTCTGTATTTGTCTTTGAGATCTTAGATCGCTAGCTTTATCTGCTCCACGAGTAATTGAATATCTCTCTCAAATACCTTTCTTTTGGGCGTTTTCTAAGCAATCTCGATTGTATCCTTGTACGTTTCAATGCTCTTTATCAATTCTTCATGCTCTATTAAAAACTTTCTCCGTCTTTCCATCATGTGACTGATCACCTTGGAAGTGTCGCGGAGTCGATCTTTTAACAATTCTGCTCGTTAATCGAGCTTCTAATAATATGCTTGAGATGGTAATTCCAATCCTCCTTGTTGTTATTGTTGTCCGACTCTCTTCTCGTCGATTCTCTTTTATTCTCTTTTTTAACCTTCACTTACACCTCCTGATTCATGACGAGACAAGCCTCCTTAGTTACCTGCTCCTGATTGGATCTGCTACTATTTATACCAATGATCTCTCTTTTCACCAAAAAGAAGATATATCGTTTCTCGCTATTTCGGATGAATGTATTTCAAAAAGTTATCTTAAAACAGTTGACTCTACACATCGCTAGATTGTATTTCACTCTTAACCTACTCAACAAAGGGTCTTTTAGGAGGGAGCTTAATTGAACTCCTTGTGAATATAGCATGTCTTGCTTTTATCTTGCTTCTTTAGCTTCTTTTTTCATCTTCCTCATTGATCACCTCTTTTTCACTTCCTTCTCTGATAAGATAATGATCTCTCGCATCAAACACAGAAGCTGCATGCGGACTAAACATCCTATAATTCTAATCATATCTCCCTTATTCTTCTTTCATCGAACTTTCCTTTTCATTTGTTTTAAAATCCATAAGCGAGCTAGCACTACTTTTATCTGTATCCCTATTATTCTTATTATTTCTGCTCAACAAACTGCTGACATATTCAGTCCGGTCCTTAAACTTCTTACTGGATGGATAATTATTTTATTCATCAATCATGCCATCTGGATTCACTATATTCCCTTATTCGTTTTGAGATAATTAAGTAGTAAATGGCTCTAGTTTACTAGGTTATCTATTGAGCATTGCGCTGAAATAATCTCTCTATTAAGAGATCTAGCTGTCATTGCTATAATTGTTTTATCCTTTTTCACTGCTCACTGATGATATCTTGCTATTAGGGATGCTAAGTTCCTAACTGTAATACTAACTTGGGTTATTGAAAAGATTGTGATTTTAAGGTTTAATGAGAGTTTCTTTTCGAAGCGGACTGGCTAATTGAGTCGCTGTGAGGTTGTAAGTGTTAGCGTAACTCATCAAAATCTTGTTGGATTTTACTTTTTAAAAGGGGGGAAAAAATACCCTCAATGTTAGGACATAAATTAGATTTCAAAAAAAAAATAAAGATTTTTTACTGAGAATCGATACAACAAATAAACACAGAAACAATTCTGACAAAAAGAGTCTATTATTGAGCGATTTCCCTCATTGTAAACATCCAAAATTTACAAAGAAATTGTATTGTACATCATCCAAACCAAATAACTGCTCAATTCATTTTATTTCTCAATCTGTCTGCTTGTCCAACACGTTAAGTGGAGCTGTTTTATTCAAAGAATAAATGAGTTAAACTTTAATTCCTACTTATGCCTAAAAGCACCATCCTTTTTAACTCCAAATAACATACCTAAAATCAGTGCTTTGTTTGTCTCAACAATCTGACCATTCATAACCATTTCCTCCAATATATAATGAGCTTTTTGAATGTTCAGCATGATCTTTTTCAAAAAACAAAAATTTCCAAAATCAAATGGAAAATGCATGATCTTCCAAACTAATCTATCAAAATGCACTCCTTACATCAAGTTCACACTTTTAATACCAAAAGCAAAACAAATCATTTATTAATCAAGTTGATTAAACGATTTATCAATCCTGTTGAAGAATATTGAAAATCTATTCCTTACGACATTCTCGAAATATCGATCAAGTGTCTCCACTAGAGTATGGATGAATTCAAAATAAGCCAGCTCGTTCTTGGATTGCAAAAACATACAAATAAGTTATTCTTGTTTTATTCATTTTGTAATCTATTTTCTCGTTTTCTCTGCGCTATCATGAATTATCTTGAACACGCAAAGATACTCGACAATATCTCAATTCCAAGCTTATTTATTGATTTTTCTTTAGCTTTCTTATTATTTATTTCCTCTAAACTTACTTCTTCTTCTGGATCGACTCCGACAATGAAGTAAAGCGATGCATATCTTCTGTAGATAACTTTGTAATTTCTATGATCGATGAACGAGCATTGGGTATTATTTCTTGATAAGCATTTTCTCACAAGTTCTCCTTCTAAAGTAGTTCTTTCTTCAACAGATAATTAGTTGTAGTATTAAGCTAATCTAAATCACATCCAACAATAAATCATCAGCAAATTCATCTCAGAGAAAAATCATATTTAAGTCATCTCCTTTTACCTTGTCTAGCCTTATTTATTCACCATCAAAATAAACTAAATCATCTTTCCTTTGTTTTTCTCAATAAAAATCTTTTATGGTTTATTTATTTTTCTTATCGAAGATTAAATTCCAATTATTAATTATGCTAAGGTGAATCTACCCTCCTCAAATTGTTAATCATCCAAATTAATCAAAGGAATCGCTAAATGCAAACTCAGCAGCTATTTCTAATTGTTTGATATTTTTTCTGAGAAATACAATTTCAAAAAAAAATCACCAAGAAGCAACAACAAAGAATTTCTTTAAAATAGTTCTAATTTGTAGATTTATTTTTAATATTTTAATATCCTTATGAATAATAGTACTTTTAAGGGTTTCTTTAAAAAAATATCATTGCTTCCTGTTGACACATTTTCTAAGACTCTCAATTCTATTTGTATTCTATGAAAAAACAACAACAAAAAATACTTAGCTAGAACTTAAAGTGAACAGGAAACGTATTCTTTCTCATCAAACAAATCAAACAAAAATTGGTTCTAAAATTCATTTGATTGAATAATTTATTAAAGAATTTGAAATCCAAAGAAAAAATATTTACAATTCAACAGGAAAATAATGAAAGATCGCAATTCTATTAGCAACAACAATAACTCAACTACTTCATCTAAGAAATAAGTAACCTCCACGAAAGCAGCAAGAAGTAAATAGCCCAAAAAGATAACCAAGAAATCTAAATCACTCAAGCAATAATAGCAGACAGCATTGAAGAAAAAACTAAAAGAATTACACAAAGAAAGATAGCGATTGTTGTTGCTGTGCGTTGACAAGATCTTACGGTTGATTAGATACAATCGAATCCAATATGAAGAGATCGTAATGAACTTTTTTTTATTGTGTTTTTCATTTTGTGCAATGGTTGAAATTGTTTGGTTTGTATTGAATTTACAAGAAAAGGAAGTAGTTTGGAGCGAATTCAAAGAAAATTAAATACAATAATGCAGAAATATGACAGAAAAATCTAAGAGCATTTTATGTACTTGTATGCAATAATATCTAATACTATCTGTCTTGGTTAAAAAAATCATAAAATAGTTCTTTTAAGGCATTGATATTTTAATACCAAAAGAGGAAATGCTCTGAAGATATTTAATATTTTAAAAGTTGTTAAAAAAGCAATATGAAAATAGTTAAATATTTCTGTGGAACAATTAAAAGAATTGAATTGTACGCTTCTTTCTTCATATTATTTTAAATATTAGTTGATTATGCGGTAGTTCCCGAGAGTTGAATTAGAACAAATAAAGCTAAATGATAATAAGAGAGAGTTAGCTGGAGTAAAATTAAGATAATTTTTGAAGCAAAAAAAAAGAAAGAATTGAATTGAATTTCGTTTTTTATCTGATCAAAAACAATTAATTTAATTTTAAGAATATTACTTAATTAAACTGTTAAGCTTTTTAATAATATGATTACGAGTGAATGATAGTGGTTATAAAAAGAAAGATGATAAGTTTAATTCATTAATAGAAATAACAAACAATGGTTTTGAAATATTGGAATAAAGTGTGAATTCTAGAATTAAAAAGAAGTATTTGTCATTGATTTTCAATCAAATTGTTAAATCAAAAATAGAATCAAAGGAAGTGATCATTTCTTTGCTTGTGCCTTGAGTTTTTCAACCCAGGTTAATTCGTAATCACAATCTTGAAATAATAATCAGTAGTATTTCATATTCAACAAGTAAAATAACAAACTAAAATAGACAGTTTGATACTCCTTCTCATTCATAATCTACTCAGCAGCTCTTCATAGGTATAAGAAAAATAATTATAGTTCATGTCTTTTAATCTCAAGAAACAAATTGTTTATTTCCAATTACAAGACGTTCTTTTTGTCTTATAAAAAAGAATTGTGTGTACCTGAGGAATGATGATACTTTTTTAGTAATTATACACTCAAAAATATTCAAACTCAAAAAGGTGATAATAATAGGGATCTAGAGAAGGACCTTTTAAATATTTTTGGAGATGTGTTTTACTTTTATTTAGCTAGGTTGATTGTCGAAACTAAATTACAAGATGTCTCTAAACACAAAGAATAATCAAGCATTTTTTTATATTAAATTAGATGCCATATTTCAATAAGTATTGACCAATCACTAAGATTCTTTTTTGTGTTAATATCTCACAGATAAAACTGCATTTGGAAACTTAGCTTGATAGAATTTACTTAGAAATATTATTATTCTTGATCATTGCAATACTATTTTTAGAACCACTAACAAAGAGATTTGATCTTATTATTGTTCTTATTCTTTATCTCTAAGATCTTTTTTTGAAATAGTTGAGTTATTTTTGTAATATGGTTCATTTATCTGACGCTATTTTAAGGATTTGTTTACAAGACTAGGTATTTTGGTAGAAAATATTAATATTAGCATTGAGAACCAAGTTCAGAAGTACGTCATATCTCAAAGAAATTACCTCTAAAACAATTAAAAATATTATCTATTTACATAATTCCATACACAACAAACACATTACAAAAAAATAAACAACTTTTTGAAAAAGATCTTTTGTAATTTTTGTTTTTCTTAAAATCCTTCCTCAATAACCATACTGAATTGAATGTCCAACACCTTAACAAACAACTTAGAATTAAGCCTGTATTGAACCAAATGTTCAAATAGTAGTTGAAAAAAGGATTTAAAAACGGATGGGATTATTATTATCAAGCGTGATTAATTTATCAACTTTAAAACAATTCTAGCATTCCTTTAATGGGTGTTATGAAATCAATTAATAAGTTATATTCAATAGATTAATAGCAAATAAAGCAAATAATTTCAACAACAATGTGGATTATTATATTTATGCCAGAGCTGTAACTTTTTAAGAGGGTGAAGACAGACAGACAGAAGAAGAAAAAGCACTTTTCTGATCCATCTTAAAAAGCATTAATATATTCCTTTTAGTCTAAAATTTCTAACTCTTTTCAAGTTTTCCCCCTTTTTATTTTAAGTTCATATTCATCTTTTTTTCCCTCATCATCACAAAACAACAAGCATAAAAATACATTTTACTATTCATATTTATCAAGTTTATCCATTACGAATAGTAATCTCTCTCTGTACATCATCTATCTACTCGTTGATTCTTCTCAGTCGAACAGAATGAAGGACTATTATATTTTAATACATTTGTTTTTTATTCAAGTCATTGCTTTAGTTCGTAATTGGATTATTGTGTTCAAAGACTAAATTTAGAACTTCTTCTTACAATTGATCTCGTTAGTGTTTTAGATCCTCAAGAAACTTTGATAATGAAGAATCTTTTACTTCTCTAAGATTACCATCTGGAAGCATAGATTCATAGGTTTGATTGTCGGTTTGACAGTTGATAGTCATCACAAGTAGACTCATTAGGCATGTTATGAGAAGAATAGTTTTAAGTACCATTTTTTTTGTTTATTTTTTAGGAAAGAATTTGTTGAATTATTTTATTGTTTTTTAATTTATTTTTATGTCTATTAGGGATTGAGTGGGGTTCAGCTGCTTTATTCTTAAAAGGAGAATCAAGGTAGTACAATTTAAATCTTCTCTGAATATTGAATATTATATGATGCTCTTCCTGTTTAGATCTTTAAATACATGTTCAATAGATTAATAGTAATGATGCAAATAATTTCAATAATAATGTGGATTATTATTGATATTTGCTATTCCTGTATCTTTTAAAAGAGTTTGAATAACAGAAAGAAGAAGAAAATACATTCTTATCCCTCCGAAATAACCTTAATTATTCCTTTAAGTCTTTTTTTAACTTTTTTCATTTCCCTCTCAGTCATTTAAAGTTCACATTGATATTTGTTTCCCAGTATCACAAAACAGTAATAAAAAAATACATGTTAATATTTTATCTTTATCAAGTTGACCCATTACGATCATTAATCTCTGTCCGTATCTCCTCGATCTACTCATTTATTCTTCTCAGTCGAACAGAATGAAGGTTTATTGTATTTTCATACATTTGTTTTTAATTCAAGTCATGGTGTTTCTCCAGAATTAGACTAGTGTGTTCAGATATTAAATTTAAAAGTTCTTCTTATAATTTATCTCTTTAGTGTTGTTGATCTTTAAGAAAATTGTTCAATGTAGTATCTTTTACATCTCTAAGATTAATATTTGGAAGCAAAGATTCATCGTCTTGATTTTCAGTTTGACATTTGATAGTCACCACGAGTAGATTCAGCAGGCATGTTATGATAAGAATAGTTTTAAGTACCATTTTTATTGTTTGTTTTTGTGCAAAGTATTTGTTGAAGTATTTTATTGTTTTTTTAATTTATTTTTATTTCTTTTAGGGATTGAGTGGGGTTAAGCTGCTTTATTCTTAAAAGGAGAATCAAGGTAGTACAATTTCGATCTTCTTTAATTATTCATATTATATGAGGTTGTTCTTGTTGGGATCTTTTAATATTTTTCGACAGATAATTACCCATTAATTTATGTTTCATGGATGATTGTTCTACTATTAGAAACCGTTCTAATAAACTCTTAATCTGGTTTGGGTGATTTACTCTTTTATGCTAAACAAATTAAATTACCTATTACGAAAAAAATCTCAAGAGACTACAATCCCTCACCACAAAATCTTCTCCTTGATTGTTATCAGATAGTAAATGTTATTTCGTCATTTTAACTTCAAACAATATGAATATGTTCTTAGAGAGGGTTGATTGATAAAAAGAGTTTAGAATTAATTTTATAATAGAATTAACTATAAAAATAAATCAATTATATTAAAAAAACATGTTAAAAGAGATATTTTAATTTTTAATAAACTAATTCAATTAATCAGCTAATATGCAAACAAGCAACACAAATAAAGGAATTGCCATTAAGAATCTAAGGAAGATTGTAGAAATTTGTGAGAGTTCATAATAATTAATCAGGTTTGTCAGAACCTCACTAATCTCTGCAATCTCCCTTAGAAACTTTAATGGAGCAATGCAGACAACACACACGAAAAAGAAATAAATAAATATTAAGAAAATAAAAAAAAACTAATATTTAAATAAATTCTGAGGACATAAAAAAGTGATCCTCAAAGCAAAGATGTTCTCGAAGCTCTAAATTAGCTTGTGGAGAAGGAAGACTTCGACGAAAAGACTGAGGGCTGAAAAGAAGTCTTCTTTTCTTTATTAAAAAATACCCAAGAGATTCTGAGGGATAGAACCTAAGAGAGAGAGAGCACTATAAAAATATACTAATAGAAACAGAGAGCGCTCACCTAATTTTAATAATAAATCTAAGACCCTATAATAATTAGAAAGCGTCTCCTAATAAAACTATACCTGTCACTGGAGGACAGAGAAATCTTAAAAAATAAAATAATAAACTATAAAAAAGAATCAGGCCATTTCTAAGATTCTATAAATACTCCACTAAGATTAGATCCAGGACGCTAGAAAACTATACCTAAGAAAATAATTCAGGAAGAGGAGATTCTAATAATACTTAGCAGCTCCCAGGCAGATATAGAGCTTAAGAGGGGAAGATCAAGGAGAATTATAAGGGGGGAAGAGTAAGAAGTCTATCTCGTCGAGTTTGAGGAATCTAATGTGAGGTCTATCGGCTAAGCTAGAGTTAGGAGAGAGAGGTTAAGAAGAGATTCTTGTCGTCAAAGCTAGAAGAGAAGTTCTCCATAGATGAGCTAGTAGGAGTAAGGAGATCTAAAGAGGAGGCTAAAATCTAAGGCGAAAGGAGACTTTTATAAATATCATAGAAAAGGAGGCCCAAAAGAACTAAGATTTTATAAGAGAGCCGAGGAGTTAGCTTCATAAATAAAATAATCAAAGATCACCATATAATAGTGTATACCAAAGAAAGACTCTAAAATTAATAATATATTAAGGACTTTAAAAAGATTCTAACTAAGGATAATACTAATCCTAATTTAAATAATTCATAGCTAAGAGCTAAGGTTCGTATACAAGTTAGCAGTCCCAGTGGACTAGATAAGAAAGTAACACTAATTGATAGAATATATACATTTACGCCAATAATATCTAGAACTATACGAGTTATTGCAGAGTATATTATACAAGATTCTCGCGCATGAGGCATATTCCCAAAGATACATATACAATTTTTCTTAAAGACAAAAAGATAGCTAGATTCAGAAACGATAGAGTTCGTTTCCAGTAATAGTTTTTAAATATCCCTAGGAAGTTAATCTAGTTTAAATTTCATTTTATTTTCCTAAGCTGAGTTATTGTTATTGAAAATGTTGTTGCTGTAAGGCTACTAAGTTTGACAAATGAGGTGTATTATCTCTCTCAATTTTTTAATTTGAAATGCTTTCTTTTTTTCCCAACTAATTAACCAAAAACTAAGAATCTATCTGTTAAAATGTCAATTCATTTAATTAATACTTATTTTTCAATGTCAATGTCTTCTTTCTCATTCCTTTTAGTATCATCAGAAGAGAGAACAATATTAAAAAAGTGGGTTATTTTGACTTTCATTTTCAATACTTCTTACTATTGAAAATACTCTTAAATGTCATTTCTGTTTTCTTTTCGTCATTTTTTAAAACTAAAAAAAAATATGATATATTATCCTCATAAAAGCTAATTCCAGTGAATCTTCTCTGAAAACTAATAATTCCAAACTAAGAAGTTAAATTAACAACAATCTATTTGTCTTATTTGTTTATCTCAATTAATTATCTTTTTAATATGTCTTGTAACTGTAATAAAATGCTAGAAATCCTAAGGATATTATCCTTCATCACTCCAGAAGAACAAGCAAACATAACTTTATTTGAAAAAAAATACTTAATTAAATCAAATTGTCAGCTTATTCTCTGAAGAAAAAAAACAACAAATAAAAATTAATCTAGCTTCGTCATGACATCTAAGTACGTTCCTCCTCTCTCATAATCATATATTCAAGGTGTGCCATAAGTATACAGTAGCTATGCCCCTTAGACAGCTCTTTCAGCTGCAAACTATGCTCCTACCTAGGTAACAAAGTTTAATAAATACACATTTTTCAATTTCCTTAATGGACTTTAAAATCATAATTTTAATTTGATTTGATAAAAAAAGATTGCCAACTAGCCAGCTCAAAATACTGTAGCACCAGCGCATCTCCGAGGAAATTCACGCATAGAATATGTGCCTTATCAAAGGAAGGTTATCGATTACGAGCAGAAGATCTACACTTAGACTGTCCCAAAAGAAAGATATGGTAAATAAAATTTAATTCACCGAAAATAATAATAATAATATTCTTTAATGATTGTGAATTATTTTTAGTCACTGATTACTATGCTATCGAGCACACAACCAATTACATCCCCTAGACATATTACGAATCATATGTTGACTATGTGCCTGTTCAACGCTTCTAAGAGAGAGTTCAGTAAATCATTTTTATTTAACAACATAAAAGATAATATAATCAAGAAGAAATGCAAGTTTACTAATCACTTTTGTTTGATATTTTGTATTGTAGATACTACCCTGTGCAGAACAGTAGAGTCGTTATCAACAAACTTCAGTGATCGTTTTTGTTATTGGATATTCCTTTAAACAAGTATTTGGTTAAATATTTGTGGTTTTCTAAAACTGCTATGCTCTGTTCTCTCTCTCAATTAAATTTTCTTTTAATTTAACATATTTTCCTTAATCTTTTTTAGGATGGGGAATAGGTTGGGATTCAACTGTTTACTGGGGAAATGTCAAGTAAAAACGAAACAAATATTACTAACTTACTTAAGTTTAAGAGGAAAAAGTATTATTTTAGAAGTTGAATTGCTCAGTGAGATTCATTTCAACAACAGTAAAAAAGAGCTAGGATCATTTAACATTCATTGAATTCTATTTCTTATGAGTTGAACCATAGTTATTATCTTTGCTATGATTGCTGATAATATCTACTTTCGAAGCATTATCTTATCCTTCAAAATACTGATTTTTTAAAAAATTCTTATCGAGACTATCCAACTTTGGTGATTTATCGGACAAACAAGATTTCTTAATCCTTGCTGTTAATGATTAGTTTTGCTTGTATATATCTTCAGCAGCTTCTTTGAGTAAGAAAGGTGGCTATCCCACATTCTAAAAACTACTTAAATATGGTCTTGGACTTGAGTTCTTTTATTGTGCATTTTTCCTTCGACTTATTGAAAAAACTGTCTAAAATGAATCAATTTTTGGAGAGATGTCCTTTGATGGAGATTTAGGGGTATTACCATGCATTGGGGAAGTTCCTTTGTCATATTAAGAACAGCATTATTGTTGTTAGAAGGTCTAAGAAGGTAATAAAGAATCAAGTTTAGTATGTGATCTTGGAGAACTTACTTATTAGTAAATGCTCGGAATGGTTCCTCTATGAGAATTGAAAATAGTTTTCTAGTCATATTATTTGTTTCCAGGTGCAGATAAATAATTAAAACTAGCTGATGATAAAGAAGACCTCAATGATAATGGGAAAGGTTATTCTAAGCCGGGAGAATCCTCAAGCAATGGATATTTCTTTTAGGAGAGGGAAAGAGAGTTAAACTTTGATAGAACTGGAGATGATGGTAATGAGAATGGAATAGTTTGAGAATTTAAATTTTAATCAATAGAATCTACTTTACTTCGAGAATTGTATCCTGTTGGGTCATCACTAGAAGGTTAACCTATCAACTGAAGCATTTTGAATTATTCTTAAGAAATCTATTGTGAGAGTTTCAAGAGTTTCTTATCAAATGTGCCTGCTGCTACTGATGTTGTTTTTTCTGTTTCAACTTGTTTGAGAAACGGAAAATGTTGTCGAATAGAAGAAGAAATTGAGAAAGTATTTTTTGTTCTTGGTGAATTATTTATGCTTAGTGTATTAACAATATGAGGAATTAATAGTGATTACTATGTAAGTGAGGGCTAGCGAGAGAATGAGGAACAGAAGAATTCAGAATTATTTTTGAAAAGTGATGGAGAAGAAGGAGGGTTGTTGTTTATCATTGAATTACCCTTGCAGATATTTAATGAATGCTGGGGAGAATTATTCTGTTCTAACGTGTTTTATTCTTGTGAAGAAAGCATCGAATTATTAGTATGATCGGAAGGCTCTTTTGAAGAATTTCTGGTTAATTTGGTTTAATATTACAGCTCTTTTAACGGGATTTTATATTTCTAAGCGAATTCCTTGAGATAATTACCTTCAAAAGCAGCTGATCCTAGACTTTATGTATTCTTCTTTTTCTTCTTTTTAATGGATTCCTCGTAAAGCAGCGTTGAACGACTAGGATGTTCATTAGCAGTTTCTGTCTTTTTCTCTGCTGCAAACTGCTGAAATTATGTGTTTTTGCTTGTTTCCTAGACTAACGGATCTTGCAAGGAATTTGATCTTGAACTCAAAGGGTTATTAAAGAAATTAGAATTCATAGCTGATTTTTTCTGCTTCAAAATTAAATTAGTATCCTCAGTTGCATCAGAATTCTTCAATTTATCTTCTGCAAACTCATGATTCCTAGGAGATTACAGTTTTTAACTATTTTATTCGAAGATTGATGATCCACTACTACTTTTTAGAATTCTTCCAAGATTCTAAACAGCATTCAATCTAGGCGACTTTATTTGCTGCGAAATATTATTAGTTTTTTGGTTTTCTATGATGCCCTCTTCAACCCATTAAGTGGCCGTATTATTGCTCGTTGCCTTTGAAGGTGTGTTCATACCAGATGATCCTTTGATTGTATTTGGGCTTCTCAAAGAATCTTCAATCATTTTCATATTTAAACCTTAATTTGTGCTTATCGAAAGGTCTTAGCTACTTTATATTGGAGAAATATCATTAATCTACTTGAGTTTAAGCTATTCGAAGCGAATTTATCTTGCAGCTTCTTTATTTTTCACTTATGAAAATGCAACTTTGTAGACTTAAGGAAACAGCATCATTAATCGTAGAATTTACTTTCTAGGAATAGCATAAAGCTACCCTTATTCACTTCTACATACTACACGGTAGATTCTTGCGAACGTAGCCTCTTTTTATCTCAGGATCTCTTCCTCCCCAAAGCACTCACCTTACCCTAGAATCTTCAGTTCAACATATTTCCCCCGCTCGCTTGTTTAGAATTATTTCTTCAAAATCTTCCTTGAAGTAGCAGAAGTATCCTCAATGATCTACATAGAATGATCTAAAGGAACAAATTCGTTGTTGCCATTCCGATCTACTTAAATGGAAAACTCTCCTTATTTGATGAAGTAAACAAACTACGGTGTATCTCGAATATTGTACACAACATTGTTCTTATAAATTTAAATCTCCTCACTCACATCATAAAATTATTTCAGCAGCTCATACGATCGTCCATTGAAGAGCTTTACATTCGAGAATATCTCAATGAACGACGCACTGTTCGCTTTGTAAATGATATCTACAATCTTATTACCAGGAATAAATCCAAAAAACGTGTCCATAGTTGTCATAACACTGGCGAGTCTTCGCTTGTTTTTATCTGGATTCAATGCGAATTCGCCGAAACAATTACCTGAACCTAATCGTACTATTTCTTTTTCCACAAACTCACCTTCTTCTTCTGGTACTCCTGGAACACCTTCTATTGCTTTGCAGAGAACAAAAAAAACAACAATTTAAATGATTTCCCTTTGCAATATTTTGTAAAATATATTTTATGATTTAACAAACCATCTTTATTCTTCTCAGCTTCAGATTGATGCTTCACTTCATCATGACGCTGAAATACTCTCTTATATATGCTCACCTCTCCTTTGATAATAATCCAAAACGTATCTCCCTTATCACCTTGCTTAAACAGCACCTTTAAACATTTTAAAAAATAACCAAATTCTTCCCGGCATTTTCTCAAACCGAATCCTAAAGACTCATTGTATTTTATTTCCCCTAGGTCCCTCTAAGGATTACCTTTTCGCAAGGTAGGAAATACCCTTGCATGTATCTGCAGAGCTATTAACACGTTTGTTCTCCATCAGACATGGATTGCTTTATGTCTCTAAAGAAGCGGATATCTTACACAACATAGTAAATAATATTGATCTCACTGTCACTACGATCTTCTGGTTCTTTATCTAGAATAGTCATCATAAGATCGTATTTCTCTTATAAACTGATCTTATCGATAACAGACACTCCATGCGTAGAGAATTTATGAATAATAGATGTACTTCTTTTCTTGAGATCCTCATTCAGAAGAGGATTTGTTTTAGTGACTTTCATTTCGTTCTTGATCTTTTTAATTTCAGAGAGTGAGAGAGGGAGAAAGAAGTAGAACCAATCTTAATCAAACAGATGGTAGAATAATGAACCATTCATGTTTACTTAAATTAAACAACATAACAACCTTACTGGTTGACTGATCTTAAGTTTTTTCTAAAATCTTAAAAGTCATTCATTTCCAAACATGGGATAGTCCAAAAACACTGGAGCAATCAGCTCTTTTTAAAATAATTAACCCTTACAGAAGATGCATTGATTTAGAGATGAGAAATGCTAAAGATAAAAATACCTCCATTTTTAATAATTCCTCCCGAAAATTACAATTATATCATGAATGTCAACCTTTCAATTATTGACCAAGTAAATGATAAATTTTATATGAATTAGATTCAGATTCAATACATACATAAAACACAACTCATGGGATATTATTGCATTTAATCAACATTTAACCTGATTATGATTTAGCTATTTCTCCATGTATTATTTTCTAAGAAACTTTCTTCGGCGTGACTATTAACCCTACAATAGGTGAAAATGACTGAAGCCTTCCTTGCACTTTTAGTTTTTTCTTCTAAGTAGTTAAGAAATCAAGCTAATATTTCAAGGGAAGGTTTCTGAGTTCTTATTTGAGAAGCACAGATTGGTTATTGTTCTTGATGTTGGATTATTAGTTCACCTTCAATGGCGATTACTACTCTGATTTATCTGTATCAGAGGGATTGTTGGGATAGTTAGTTGATACTGTAGCAGAAGCATTAGTGGTATTTTAAATGGAATTTTACTATTACTGCTGTTGCTGTGAGCTATTTTTAATGCCACTTTTATGTTTAAATCCAGCACAGACAGTCTCATTTATTTTTAAGTTATTAATTTTCCTCGGACTCTCCTTAAATTGTTCATATTTCCAAGTAGAAATGTTCTTTTAGCTTCTTGGATTAGCATTCTGTGTTTTGGAATCTGTAGTCCCTTGGGTAAAAGATGCAATTAATGAAGACTACTATTTCGTTTTTCTGGGAAAATAATTCTACGATTGCTATTGATAATGCCTTCTACTACTCGACGAGAAGCCTTCTGATTGATCAGTTATTGCATTATTATTTTATCCCTTTAATTACTATGGTGTGCTGATTTATGGGGAATAACTTTCCGCTGGATTTTCACTTGATAAATTAAGATTCCAAGATTCTACTAAACAATTAGCTTTCATCGATTCTGATCCAAACAGAGATGTTGTTGTAGCAGTCGTAATGTTTTGTAATTTCTTTTGGAAATTATGTATTTTTCTAGTTGATTTGCAGGAGTTAATTTGATTTTAGGAATCGAAATCATAGGGTTCTTCCTTTTCGTGTCCAATTGTCTTCAGAATTATTGAACTTTTAGATGATGTCTCATCAGTTGCACTGGATAGTTTAATGATAGATTAGCTATGTTTGTCTTCAATGCTATTTTCTGTTTTCCTCAAACTGTCAGCGATCTTCTCCTTGATCTCTTGGCGCTTGTTATTCATACGAAACAGAAATGACTCGCGTATCTCATTGGATTGTTTTCTAAAAATAAAAAAAATATTTTGATTTTTGTTTGTAATTTCTATGCAAAAAATATCCAATGAACTGATCGATCTTACGGTGATTTTACATTCTCAAATTAAGTATCGAATTGAGATAATAATCTCGGCGATTTTATCTTCTACATCGAAATATTTGGGGAACTTGATAAGAGTTCTGATTCATGGAAATCATTCTTTTCTAAGAAACGACGAAAATACAGATTCTCCGTTGATATTGAGCTTTGTTTCTTGATGATGTTTCTTGCTGAGAGCTATGCTCCAACCAATGATTGCATTGAAGATAACTACAACGGATTTAATAAAGAAATTTTCTTAGAAGATGAAGCTGTTCTCTGCAAAAGAGGAGAATCAGGAAGGGTCTCAGTGAAAAATGATTGTTTCTCCTTTAGAGATGGAAGTTATTTAGAAGATTCACTAATAAGCTTAATTGAGCGAGCTGAAGAAATCGTCTTAGGCTGTTACCATGACTAAATTTATCTCAAAGAGCCTACATTTTTGGGCAAATCTTTGGTAGGAGAAGATTTTCCATTAAAAAGATTATTTTCTTAATCTTAGTATTCTTCTTCTACGTTAATGTTATTATTTCTATCGTTATTCAACAGAGAATCCATAACCGACCCAAGCGGCTAAGACATTTTTTGTGAAAAATTACTCGCATTAGGTTATCTCTTTGAAATAAGCAGCTCAAATTATCTCTTTTTCTCTTAATAGTGCTCCTACCAATCTGAATTCATCGTCGAATTTCTGCTTCTTGTCATGTAACTGATCGTTGAGTTTCTACTTCTTGTATTGATTACCTCCTTTTCTAATTCAGGTTCTAGAGAAACCATTAGATTATCAGAACTTTTTTCATCGTTTTAATACCCAGCTGCACCTGATACCTTCAACAGACTTTCTTGAATATTTCCAGAATTCTTTACTTGTATTGATGTGTTATTCTTAAAGAATTAACTATTTTTCCTAAGCAAAGTTTAGACATCCTTCAAGGACCCAAGCTGAGGGGAAAACGAAGGAGAAGATGGTGACATATCAGAATTATTTTTCGCTAACTGCTAAAGTCTTTAAAGATGAAAAGCGCGCTATTGTTACTTCGCTAGAAGTTACGATTTAAATGTCTTTTTCATGATAGAATCAGATTAGAGTCTCCTTAACAAGAGCTTTTTAGGGATAGCATAGACTGAAGCTGTTTCAGACACGCAGATTACTGAATGGACTCTTAAAAATTCGCATCCTTTTTTAAGTAAAACTTCCTCTTCGCCGAAGCACTCTCCCTTGCCCATGATTTTCAAAGCTATCCCTCTTTTTTAGTGCTTTAATAATAGTCCTTATCTACTACGAGATACCTTTCGTTATTTGTGTCTCGTTAGTTCAGTAGAGCTGAGGTTATTAGGTAGTTCTAAAGGTGATTATTCGTCATTTTTCATGGGATTTTGCATTTTTTACAATTATTATGGTAACATTTTTTCAGATTGAATATAATTAACAATGCTACTTTATCTTGATCTACATACAGCATCTTCAACGATGTCTATCTTTGGTTCTTCCACAATCACTTTTGGAGCCTATTTGTATATAAAATCTCCATTTTTTTAAATATTTGCTTGGAATTCGCCACTCTTAATGAAATAAACAAAATCTGCAATATCTCCTTCTGCATAGACAACATTGTTGAACTTATAATCTCTTTGCTCAGCAATATCGTAGAGAGCTCTGATTTAAGCGTATTGAAGATGCTGCAGCATAGCCATACTTGCAATATTCTGAACAAACAGGCAGTGATAATTTTCTTAAATTACTAATTTGATGAAATCTTGCTTCATTAGTATTCCAAAAACACAAGGCTATGTAGTCTACACTGTAGCCCTCCGTCTCTCTCCTTCGCTCATTAAAGCTAACTCTCCAAAGCAGTCTCCACTTCTCAAACGTACTTTTTCTACTTCTTGTTATTCTTCTATTGAGCCATCCTAAATTTAATTTGTATTTGTTTTTGGTTATTAAGACTAAGGTGATGATTGTTAACTTCTTTATTCATTATCATTATCATTTGCTTCACCGCTGTCATCACTTTCGTCTGATTAACTTCGATCTAGTTACCAAATCAATAGATCAATAATCTATGAATGTTGTTCACCCCCAAAATGAACTTTTTAATAAGACATTTTAATTCTTACTTGAATCATTATATTCTCGACATAATACTCTCACTTCTCCTGAAAAAATTACGAAAAACTCATCTCCATGATCACCTTGCCTAAACAGAACCTACAAGAAAGATGGGGAAGCAAAAAATAAAGCATTAAATCAATTGGTGAGTTATTGGCAAACAACAAAAACGCAACACATTTTCGAACAAATATTACATAACAAATTCCTTATTTTTTTGTCTTAAAACTTCTTTTTTTACTTGATTATCTGAAACCTTGCGTAATAGCAGATGTTTGCAAAGTTACTTATGGAGATACTCGCAGTTTTAGCTTTAGATCATCTCTTTAAAGAACTTAAAATTATGAGTTAACTTCACTAATAATCTTAGATCGTCTTCCGAACGATTCGAAATTTCCTATGAAAGAATCGCTTCCAGACACTCCAGTTTAGTCTGCTCTGAAGCTATCTCTAAATAATAGTCATTTTCCCTAGCTTTCTAAAGGAACATCTATGCAGTATCTTATTTATCAGCACAGCTCATAAGATTGTTATTTTTAGTACTCTAATTGACTTGTTAAAAGAAGCCTGTGTTTGTGGCTAATTTCTTAGTCTTTTTTCGTTCACTTTTAATTAACTTTTCTGATAAGCCAATAGGAAACTTAGTTAAGTTGATCGCAACGCTGCTGCTTTGAATCTATTTATTTTTAATTTAATATTCGAGCTAGTATCTTTATTTTTTCTTGAGAACCTTCACATTAATAATCTCAATTTACTGTGGATACTTTAATATCGCCTTGTAAAACGTAACACCGCTTTACTATTTTTAAATATTTCTTAAAATTTTGCTCTAAAAAGATGACTCCAGTTGAAACATTTTTTATTTTATTTTATTTTTTTTATCTGTTGCCAAAATGATTCCATTCAAATTATCAAGTAAGTTTTCAGACACTTCCTAACAACTTCAATGAAGGTTTAAATTAATAGGCAAGCTAATTGATAAGCTTTAATTATTAATAAAAGGAGAGGGGGGATAAGGGGAAAGGAATAATATTGATTGAATAAATCGAAATAATTTGTTCATTCCCCCACAACAAAATATTCTTTAATTTAAGAGGATTTTAATTTTTAGAATTTGACTATTTGACCTTTAAAAGAAAGAAAATAAATGGCCTGGAATCCGCCACCCTTTCAGCAGTAAAATGCCTAGCAATTCGGCAATAAAGAATTGTTTGGAGTTAGCACTAAGTACAGAACTTTCTTCAAGAAGCCTTACTTCATACTAGCTATGGATCAAAACTAATCTGCTGATAATAGCAATCACGTCAAGGAATTCAATGAAAATCTCAAAAATGAAGCATTTGAAGGTTCATTCAAATTCAAACTGACGAAAGATCGCAGCGTATGGATCAAAAAAAGTCTACTCTTTAAATTAGGGTTATTCGTTCCAAGTAATAAAACCTAAACTGAATGGGATCTGTCTATCATCTCCGAAATTTGCGGTAGCGAGAGCGAGCAAATCATCATGAAACCCTTGTAGTTATGCTGCACTGGGTTTATCAAACTCAGCGAACAAAAAGAAATGACTTAGTTTCTCCTCGCCTCCTTTTTGCTGCAAATAGCAAAACCTTTCGAATATATTATCAATGTGTTACCGATTATTACTTCAGAAACGAGCATCTAACTCTAAGATCAATCTGAAATTCTTGACATTGATCTGTTCTTACAGTCCTGCGAAGGCAATCAAATGTACTCCGAATATGTACAACCTTCAAAAACAAATCAAATCTTAAACGGACTGAAAATCTACTAAGATTTTCTTAAGAGATTCAATTCTCAATATTATCTTTCTTCATAACTCAATCCGTAGACTGGAATGCCTTCTTTCCATCCCAAGCTTGGAAAATACAAGTTTAATTAGTTCACTGATGTTTTCTTGAATGAGCTTGGATAACTTCTCTTCCCTTATTAGGAGAATAATTTCTACACTTTCGAGAATGTTCAGTTTTTCCACAGTGCAATTGTATTCTACATCAAATCCTAAGATGCTCCTGGCACTGACAAAGATGTAGAATCTAACATTTAGAAGGCCTTTGAAGTCTATTATCCGAATATCTAATCGAATCTGTCGGAAGCAGACAGCATGGCATGCTTGCAATTCTTCACGTCAGACAAGAACATTATTTTGCAATAGCTGAAGCAAAAGAAATTAGAATTGAAAGTGCAGAAAGAGCAAGAGACTGCTCTATCAGATATGTTGTTTGCACAATGCTCTCAAAATATGATTTTATAGTAGGCTCAAATGAAATACTATCCTTAGAGGCCAAACCTAACAGGTGCGTAAATCAGACAACAAATGGAGTAAGACATTTAGTACTAGATCGCATACTTGAAATAATAAGGATATGTTTGATGAATGTGCGTATATAATATCTATGATTATTTGTATCTCAATAAATGAATAAAGAAATGGAGATATTTTTATTCAAAAGGAAGTAATTTTCTGATAAGAGCAAGCAAGCAATATATTTATTAGTTTATTAGTTGAAAGGCAATAAGCTTTTCAACCTTTTAAAGTCCAGAAACTTCACAATGAATAGTCCAATTTAATTTTTAATCTAACTTATTTTAAAGAAAGAAGTTGACAAATAATAATCTAGGATTTTTTCTTTTTTGCTTAATAAAAAAAAGCTAATTACAAAAATATTGTTCGCCTATTTAATTTTGAAAGTCTCAAAGTAGTAAAATAAGAAGAAAAATCATTTGTAAAATCAAAAAGAAACACTTGAATCTTTATTTCTTTTATTCTCTCTCTTTTTTTATTGTAGTCCCATTTTCTTTTTGACTTTGCAATTTATCCATTTGTGTGCACTTCTTTTCCTGTTAATGCCTAGCGGAGGAGCTGCAAAAAAATCAGTTGTTGATTGCCCAGAATGTGCCCTTTTTTATTACCAAATAACAATTGTTTAATTCTCATTTTTCATTGAAGTATCAATTATTTCATACAATCCTAACATATGAAAAAGACTGTTGACTAAAAACACACTCTTCAAAACGAATCATTCTATTCTATTTGATATTTAATAGTATTTTGAGCTAACTCCTTCAGTCAATGTAGAGATCCCAAAGAGTAGCGTAAGGCTTAAAAACTAATTGATCACTTATGATCTAATTAAACGCCATAACATACAATTAATTTCTGAATAAGTCCAGACAAGCTTTGAAGACATTCGGGAACCATTCGAATTCTTATTGACTGGCGAAAAATGGAAGAAATTTAGGATGATCTAGGAAATATTCAAAAAAATATCTTAGGTTTTCATCTGAAGCAGCTTTCGATACTCCTAGAATATATGCGAAATCTGTAATATCTTCTTTAGAGATAAAGCATATTGAAGGATGATTTAGATACTTTTTTGCATTTTCAATGACACCTTCTGGATCTTCAAGAGAAAAAGCGCAATATGCGAGGCGAATGTAGATACTAGTGGGAGAAATTGATAAAGAAAATTGCAAGGATTCCGAAAACTTTACTGATGCTTTCTCATACTCTTATTGACTCATTAAATGATCTCCTGAGATAAATAAGAAGTCTCCTTTGCTCTCTGGAAATTAAAGAATTGAAGTTAAAAGTAGTGATTCGAATTCTTCTATCATTTCTTTCTTTTTATAAATGTTGAGCACTTCTCTGGCAACTCCATAGTCTGTACATATCGGAAGGGCTTATTTTAGCATTGGGAGGTTTTATTCTTCCTTTTTATTATTAGTATTTACTCTTGCTAGTCTAATATATCCTTTACTGGATTTTGGGTAGAGCGCGATGATCTGTTTAGCATAGATTTCGGATGTGAGTTCATTTTGCTTTTCTAGCGCCATTGAAATATTTGATAAATTCACAATATTGTGTGGACAAAGGACTTCTGCGTTTTTGTAGAGTTTCATAGCTCCTTCGAAATCCTTCAATGTGACTAAGCAGTATCCTTAATTGGCAATTGCTTCAAAGTTCCTGTCGTTTATTAGAATTACTTGGTTATTGTATTCTATGGCTTCCTTTGTCTTACCAGCCGATAAATAAACAAATGAAATAAAAGTGAGAATTTCTTGATGATACTCCTTCAAATATTCCAGACTTTCTTGTAGTAGCTTAATACTTTTTTTGTAGTCGTCAACTTCTCTTTGGAACATGGCTAAACCTTTAGCCCAGAGAAGAATTCCCTTTTTTCTTTGAGGGTCCTGCTCTTAATCATTTTTCAAATAGTAATCATAATTAGTCTTTAAGATAGGGAGGAGGTTTACTCTCAGGTATAGTTCATCTTCATAATTCATTTAGGATATGAATAGAATCAAATTAATAATATCCATGCTGTCGATTTGGTCTGTTTTAACATTCTTCATTGCTTCTTCAAACACTTATTTTCCTTTTTCAATCTCACTCAACTGAAAATAACTCCTTCCAATCAATTCCACAGTTCTTTTCTCAGCCTCCATTCCTTTCAAAACTTCGATACATTCTTTGAAATCAGCTCGATCATAGAGTCTTCTTGCTTCTTTTAGCTTTGTTTCTTTTTCGATTTCCATAATTTTGAAAGTGCAATTTGATATTTTCTCTTTTTCTTGTTACAAGTATTTTTGCTTTGAATTGTCTATTTAAGACAATTGCGCTATTAGGCCTCCCCTCTTACCCCCTTTTTTTCTAGATCAGATTTCTCTTGATTGTGGATATTTTACCTTGGGAATGTAGCTCTTCTTTCTAAATTGAGTTTTTTTTATTTTACTTTTTTCTGCTTCTGTTTCATTAGGATAATTTCATTATCTTTGAGCGAATTGATTGTTTGTGTTATCTTTTCTTAAAATCATCAAAACTCAAATACTATTTTTCCTTTTTTCTTCTTTTTCTTCCAAATTTAACATTGCTGATGAAGTTTATAAGAACTATCAAAGGGGAAAAGCAATAAAGGGAAATAAAGGACATTTTGATAGTTTATTTTTTTAAAATTACTGAATGATCCTTCAAGAAAAGATTGATTAAAGTTCTAACTGTGAAAAGAAAGAGAGAAATACCTCTCAAGTGTGAAATTGACCACACAAATGGAGAAAATCTAAAGTCTACATAGAATTCTAAAGCTGAGCGTGCATATACACCTACGATGTTGTAAACTAAAAAGTTAATAAGCATGAAATTATTCCAAAACTACCATTTTCCTTTGAAATAATTATCTTTAATTTATTGATTATTGTTTTGGGTTATTTTTAAAAATAAATCCCTTCTTTAATCGCTGAAGAACACTGATTGTTTGTTTAACTTTAATTATTATCATGAAAATAGTAAAAATTCCTTGATTTTAAGTTTTGGATGCTAACATTGAAGAATTGAGAAACGATTTAATTGTTGAACCTCGGCAGATTACGCAGAAACATAAAATGTACAGGATTTATTTTAGTCATTTGATTTCCTAAGAGAATACATTTCCAAATCGAAATCCCACATTACTAAAATAATAGGTTCTAATATTATGCTTTCAAGTGATGGAAAAGTTAAACTAGCTGATTATTCCCTGACAAAACGGTTTACGAAAATATTATTACCCCCTCAAGCAGAGCCATTTGTATTGACAACCTCCTGAGGTAAACATAATAACATAATTACTGTTCTAATCGCTAGTTCTTCGTTATTTGTATAAAACTAATGATTTTTACCTAAAATAGATTCTTTCATTTAGTGAGTATGATGACGACAGTGAAATATGGGGAGTTGGTATTGCTTCTTACGAAATGGCCAGAGGCAAAACGCCTTTCGCTGAATACTTACCTTAAAAAGTTAGTGCCCTTATCTTGCAAATCCTAATTTTTCACCGTAAGTTATATGGTCTTTTCTGATCTTTCCAATACTGCTTTTGTATTAAAATCACTTGATGATCCAACTTCTTTGGGATAACTTCTTCTGACAAACTTCATACAAAGAGTTAAAACGCCTCAATTTTTGCTTTCTCTCTTTGAATTAGCATTTTTTAAATTTTATTAATGATTTTTACCTTGAAAAAATCTATTTCTTTTACAAACTAGGCTTAGCCAATGCTACAGACTAGTGCAACTCTACTGGCTGTCATTGAAAGCAATGAACATCTAATCAAAAGAGAAGGTGTCTGTGCAGCAAGTCTCCCAACAACGATGGGTATTACTGCTGGATTTTTGGCGTAGAATGCACTCAAGTTCTCCTGATTTCTGTGAACTTAGCACACAATGCTCAAGTCGATTTCTTTTCAAACTACATGATCAAACCCTACAGTGATTGCAAGAAAGTCTAATGCTGAAGACGATAAGCTGAAAAACAAGCTTTATCTCCTGAACTTCGAGTGCTTGATCGGCTAGAAGAACGTAAAAAGAAAGCAAAAGAACCGTCTGAAAATGAATGGGTATTAAGATTGTAGAAAACAAAATTCTGAAGAAAATATTGAAGATTTAATGGCTAAGCGGAATAGATTGTGATAGAAAACAATATTAAATAAGTTTGTTTTGAATGTTGAGAGCTGTTAATGTTTGGATGCACTCAGTGAACTACATTTTTTAGTTCAGGAGGGTAAATTATCCTTACTTGAGGCTCTATTAGCTGCTACATTTGGGTGGCTATCTGCTATCATTTTTCCTTTATTTTATTTCAACAAAAAAAATCAAAAACAAAAATGGAGATTATTGGATGATTCCCTCATTTCGTATTTTGCTTATTTTTAGAGCCATACACACACTCAGGAGTTTATAGATATTTGTGTCTTTCAACCTATTGAGAGCGACATTTAAAATTAAAATTTTCTTAACTCACTGCTTATTAAAGTGAATAGATATTCTTGAATAATTCAAAAAGTCAAATCGATTAACCCAAACAAATTATTAAATATAATTCTAATTACATTAGAGAGACAATAATCCATCAATCAGTCAATCTGATGAATTGAGCTAGAGGCAACCAAGAGTGATCCGTAAGTCAAATAATTTTCTGTTGATTTAATTTCCGTGCGTCATCATCAGTTCAAAATAAACAAATAGTAGTTCATATTTCATTAGCATCATATTTTATTTTTTTTAAAGCACATAAATTCTTCTTCAATCTATTGATATTATATTGCTTTTGGAATAAATTTAAGCATTAGAACATATAATTCAGTCAAAATGAAAACCTATTTACAATTGACGTATTAAAAGTAAATTCTTTCTCCAAATTTTTAATTTTTCAGAACAAATAAAATTCAACTATTTAACTTACACTTGGATATTATTTTTCTGGGTTTAGAGAAAGAGAGAGAAAAGGAAGGGGGAGAGAGTTAGGGAATTATAAAATTACTATTGCAATTCAATTTTTTTATGATTAAATCCCTGTATTTTGGAAAGATTTAATTATGGATACTACCAAAACTATGAGTAAAAGAGCATACAAAGACTGTCATAAAAGAGAAATGGTGAGATATAATTCTATGATTTGAAGCCTTATTGCTTTTTTTATGATAGATATGGTAATTTTATGTATGTGAACTTTGTTTTGAAGTTCGCAGTCATTAAGTCGCCATCACATATTTTGCTTCGAAAATACAAAGACACATGTTGAGATAGATAAACTCCGGATATTGTCCGAGAATAAATTATCATAATTTGAGTGAAAGAATGGGAAAGATTTTATTGATCGAAAAGCTCAAATGAGTGGTATTTAATCAAACCAGTGACACGAATCTAGAGCGTTCTACTGAGGCCAGGGAAGTTTGAGTCTAAAGAAATTGAGGGATTAAAAATTAAAAAATAAAGGGTATATAATGTTGATGCTAGATATTCCTTACATAATTAAAATCTAAATATAACAAACAACAACAGAAATTAAATAATAGAACAACGTCTCAATAAACGATGAGGACCAAAACTTAGCTCTTCATTGCTTTAAGCATTTTCGCTTGCTTCGCAGCAGCTACTCCTTCTTGCACTCTCCTTAACAACTAGAAAGATCTGTGCTAAGCAGCTAACTCTCTCTGCACTTGGACTGATGATCCAGCCAGTGACATTTGCTATGATGCTTGCCCACTTTACGCTAAAGTTGCTTCTGATTGCACTGCCACTAAAGGCTGCATATTCACTACTAGTACTTGCACCTTTGCGACCACATGTGCTACTGCTGCACCAGCTGATTGCACTAATGCAAATAACTGTGTTTATACTGCTACCATATGCCGTGTTAATCCAAATGTTAATTTTATTTGTAGTTATGAAGGTGCATGTGTTAATCCTCTTCCAGTTTATTGCACTAAAACAAATACTACAAGATGTGCCATCGATACAACTCCTACTGGCACATGCGCTCAAGGTGTTGCTACCCAAGGTGGTTGTGCCGCTCCCTGCTCTACTGCTACAGCTGTTTAAATTTGCACTAGTATTTGCACTGGTCTGACACAAAACGCTTGTGGTCAAGGAGCAGCTGCAATTAATTGCACTTGGGCGAATAACGCCTGCACCGCTAACGCAGGTCTTGCTGATTGCTCAGCTGTTGTCCCTACTTGTGATGCAAATCCTCAATGTGCTGCAGGAACTCTCTACAATTGTTCAACCACTCCAGCTTCCCTCAACACATTCTGCACACCTGCTACTGCAGAAACCGCTTGCACAACTGCTTAAAACAACTGGTGCATCACTGTCAACACTGATACTTGTGCTGTTATCAAGAATTATTGCGTTTTAGGCTAGCCTGGAAATGCTTGTGATACTGATAGCGTTAACTGCACTACTGCTGCTTCTTGTGCTACTCTTGACGACAAGGCTTGCACATGGTCTCGCGATTCTCCTACTTGCAATCAAGACGTCTGCATTGGTTCGTTCGCTTCTTGCCATACTGCAGCTTAAGGTGGATGCAAAGTCAATGGGTCAGGTTGCGCCCCATACGATGACAGTTGTATGTTTAGAGCAGGTGGTACTTGTGAACTCAAATATCCAGACACAAACTGATACACCGTTGCTCCCGAGCTTCCATCCTCACTTTCTGATAAAGTGAAAAGATATGTTGTTGTTTTTTCTGCATTTCAAAGTTCGTGTATGTTCTGGAGTCAAAATTAAGGATATCTAACTACTTTTCAATGAAATCATTTCTTCATTTTTCTCATTGTCTATTCTTGAAAGCATAGATTATGAATAAGAAATCAAATTAATGACATTATTATTACTTATTTTTTTGTTAACAATTTTTTTAATTAATCCTAACATGAAAAAAGACTATTGACTCAAAACACACTCTTCAAACTGATCATTCTATTTGCATTAGATATTTAATAGTATTTTTTGAGCTAACTCCTTCAGTCAATGTAGAGATCCCAAAGAGTAGCGTAAGGCTTAAAAACTAATTGATCACTTACGATCTAATTAAACACCATAACAAACAATTAATGCCTGAATATGTCCAGACAAACTTTGAAGACATTCGGGAGCTACTTGAATTCTTATTGATTGGCGAGAAATGGAAGAAATTTAGGGTGATCTAGGAAATATTCAAAAAAATATCTTAGGTTTTCATCTGAAATAGTTTTAGATGCGCTTAAAAGAAATAACAAATCTTTAAATTCTTCATTAGAGATAAAGCATATTGAAGGATGATTTAGATACTTTTTTGCATTTTCAATAACACCTTCTGGGTTTTCAAAAGAAAAATTACAATAACTGAGGCAAAGGTAGATACGAATGGGAGAAATTGATGAAGGAAATTGCAAGGATTCCGAAAACTTTACTAATGCTTTCTCATATTCTTATTTTCTCATTAAATATTTTCCTGAGATAAACAATGCCTCTCCTTTGCTCTCTGGAAATTAGAGACTCGAATTCTTCTTTCATTTATTTTTGTTAAAATATTTCGAGCAATTCTCTGATAACTCCAAAGTCTGTACAAATCTGAAGGGCTTTTTTTAGCATTAGGAGGTTTTATTCTTCCTTTTTATTAGTAGCGTTAACTCTTGCTAGTCTTATTTTACCCTGAACTGGATTATGGGTAGAGAGCGATGATCTGTTTAGCATAGATTTCAGATTTTGGTTCATTTTACTTTTCTAACGCGATTGAAATATTCGATAAATTCACAATATTGTCTGGACAAAGGACTGACGCTTTTTTGTAAAATGTTATTGCACCTTTGAAATCCTTCAATGTGTCTAAGCAGTATCCTTAATTGGAAATTGCTTCAAAGTTCCTGTCATTTATTAGAATTACTTGTTTATTGATCTCTATGGTTTCCTTTGTCTTATCAGCCAATTAATAAATATATGAAATATATGAAATATAAATGAGAATTTCTTGGTGATACTCATTCAAGTATTCAAGACGTTCTTGTAGTAACTTAATACTTTTTTTGTAGTCGTCAACTTCTCTTTGGAACATGGCAAAACCTTTAGCCCAGAGAAGAATTCCTTTTTTTCTTTGAGGGTCCTGCTCTTAATCATTTTTCAAATATTAATCATAATTCATCTTCAAGATAGGGAGGAGGTTTACTCTCAGGTATTGTTCATCCTCATAATTCATTTGTTATATGAATAAAAGTAAATCAATAATATCCCTGCTGTCGATTTGGTCTGTTTTATCATTCTTCATTGCTTCTTCAAACACTTATTTCCCTTTTTCAAACTCATTCAACTGAAAATAACTCCTTCCAATCAATTCCACAGTTCTCTTCTTAGCCTCCATTCCTTTCAAAGCTTCGATACATTCTTTGAAATCAGCTCGATCATAAAATCTTCTTGCTTCTTTTAGCTTTGTTTCTTTTTCGATTTCCATAACTCCGAAAGTGCAATTTGATATTTTCTATTTTTCTTGTTTCAAATTTTTTGCTTTGATTTGTCTATTTAAGACAATTTGCGCTCTTAGGCCTCCCCCTTTTTTTTTTCTGGATCAAATTTCTCTTGATTGTGAATATTTTAATTTTAGAATTTGTCTCACCTATTCCTAACTGAATTTATTTTGTTTTCCTTTTTTCTACTCCTGTTTTCTGAAGATAATTTTTTTATCCTTGAGGAATTGATTTGTTGTGTTATCTTTTCTTCAAACCATCAAAACTCAAATATTTTTACCTTTTTTCTTGTTTGTATTTCAAATAGCATTATCGATGAAGCTTATGAGAAATATCAGAGAGGATAGTAATAAAGGGAAAGAAAGGGTATTTTGATAGAATTTTTTTTAATTTATCTCTAATTGTTCTATTGAATCATTCTTATTAAATATAATGTATGAAATATTCTTCTTATCTATCCAAAATAGGCAAAGTCAATGCTACAGACTAGGGGGCAACTATGAAAACAGTGAACTAACAGCAAGTGGAAGCATAGCATTGAATAATATCAATAATACTAATAATAATCTGCATCCATATCGTTTGAAAGTGGTGCGAGTGAAGATGCTATGAGCGAAGATATGATGAGCGCTCACATTAGATTATGATTCCCTGAGAGACTGCTTGTTTGCTTGCGTAACTTCACTGGCTATCATCGAAAGTAAGGAGCATTTAATCAAAAGAGAAGGTGTCTGCGCAGCTAGTCTCCCACCGACAATGGATATTACTGCTGTTTTTTGATGTAGAATGCACCCAAGTTTCTCCTAGATTTGGGTGCACTTAGCATACAACGCTCAAGTTGATTTCTTCTCAAACAACATGATCAAACCCAACAGTGATTGCAAGGAAGTCTAATGCGGCAGAAGATAAGCTGAAAAAGAAGCTTTATCTCTTGAACTTCTAGCGCTTGATAGGCTAAAAGAATGTAAAAAGCAAGCAAAAGCTGCTTTTGAGAAAGCAAATGAGCTGTCTGAAAATGAATGGGTAATGAATGAGGTATTAAGACTGTAGAAGAATCCAATGCTGAAGAAAACAACACGGTGTCATCTGTGAAATAACCCGATGAAATATCTGATAAAGAAAGAGAAGAAACAAACATTGAAGATATAATGGCTAAGCTGAATAGCATGTGATAGAAACAGTATTAAGCTAAGTTCGTATTGAATGTTGAGTGTATTGTTAATGGTTAGATGCACTCAGTGAACTACATTTTTTAGTTCAGGAGGGTAAATTATCCTTACTTGAGGCTCTATTAGCTGCTACATTTGGGTGGCTATCTGCTAACATTTTTCCTTTATTTTATTTCAATAAAAAAAATCAAAAATCAAAATGGAGATTATTGGATGATTCCCTCATTTCGTATTTTGCTTATTGTAAGAACGGCATACAACACACTCAGGAGTTAATAGATATTTGTGTCTTTCAACCTATTGAGAGCGACATTTAAAATTAAAAACTTCTTAACTCACTGCTTATTAAAATGAATAGATATTCTTGAACAATTCATAAAGCCAAATCGATTAACCCAAACAAATTATTAAAAGGATTTTTAATTACATTAGGGAGACAATAGTCCATCAACCAGTCAATCTGATGAATTGAGTGGAGGCCACCAAGAGTGATCTGAAAGGCAAATAATTTTCTAGGGATTTAATTACTATGCGTCATCATCAGTTCAAAATAAACAAATAGTAGTTCATTTCTATTGCATCACGTCATATTTATTTTTTTTTAAATCACACATACAGGGTGTTCAAATCTTCTTGTTAAATTTAATATTGAATAACATTTTGCATTTTAAAAGGTATTAAACAGAATACATTACATATGAATAATATGGATACTCAGTACTAAATTTTGCAAAAAGGAACTCACCCAGAATCAAAGAGAAAGATGCAGCAACTATTCAAGTATTAATAATCTCGTTGAGTTCTAAAACAAACAATTTATTGTTTTTCAAAATACTTAATTTGAAAAAGCAACTGAGAAACAATATTCTCTTCAGAAATGCTTTAATTCATCCAATTAGCATTACTATCTCTCAACTTCACTCGATTCTTAGAGTAAAATGTAGAAACAGAGGATGGTTAAAATAAATAAGTAATAATAATGTCATTAATCTGATTTTTTACTCAAAATCTATGCTTGCAGAAATGGAAAATGAGAAAAATGAAGAAATGCGGACATTGAAAAGTAGTTAAATATTAGAAAACAATTCAAAATAAAAATAAATCTTCAATTAAAACAAAGACACACCCCTCTCTCTCATTTTTGAAAGTTGGAATTATTTGACATTAAGTTTTTTGATTATTAGGTTAGTAATCAGAAAGATAGAAAGTGGGAAAAGCAATTTGTAATGCTCCCAAAGAATGTTTCTCCATAAATCGAATCTGGATAACGAAAGTTTTAGGTAATTAGAAATATTCTTAATTTTGACTACAGAACAAGCATAATCATTTTGTGTCCGTATATTTGACATCACAAGTACCACCTGCTCTAAACATACAACTGTCATCGTATGGGATGCAACCTGACCCATTGACTTAACATCCACCTGCAGTTGCAGTATTGCAAGAAGCGAAGGAACCAGTGCAGAAATTTTGATTGCAAGTTGGAGAATTGGCAGACCATGTGCAAGCATTGAAGTCAGCAGTAAAGCAAGAAGCACCAGTGACTTAGCAGTTAGTGGTATCAGTAGCACAGGCATTTCCAGCCGCGCCTAAAACGCAATAATTAGTGTTAATAGCACAAGTATCAGTGTTGGTAGTGATGCACCAGGAGTTTTATGCATTTGAACAAGCGGTTCCTGCAGTAGCAGGTGTGCAGAATGTGTTGAGGGAAGCTGAAGTGGTTGAACAATTGTAGAGAGTTCCTGCAGCGCATTGAGGATATATAAAACAATTAGCGGTAACAGTGGAGCAATCAGCAAGACCTGCTCTAGCTGCACAGCCGGTACCATACCAATTGCAATTAGTTGCAGCAGCTCCTTGACCACAAGCGGCTTCAGTCAGACCAGTGCAAATGCTGGTGCAAGTTGCAACAGCTGTAGCAGTAGAGCAGGGAGCGACACAATTAGATTAGACAGCAACATTTTGGGCGCATGTGCCAGTAGTAGCTGCATTGACAGTGCAGCTAGTAGCAGTTGTTTTAGTGCAATAATTTGGAAGAGGATTCACACAAAAACCAACACCTGCGATACTGCAAACCTAAGTAATAGCAGGATTAGCAGAGCATGCGGCAGCAGTGTAAACACAGTTGTTTGCAGCTGTGCATTGAGCTTGCGCAGCAGTAGCGCATCTTGTGGAAAAGGTGCAAGTACCAGCAGTGAATACGCAGCCTTTAGTGGCAGTGCAATCAGAAGCAACTTTAGGATAAAGTGGGCAAGCATCTACACAAGTATCATTGGCTGGAACATCAGTCCAAGTGCAGATAGAGCTAGCTGATAAGCACACCTCCTTATTGTTGTTAAGTAAATAGCACTAAGGAATAGCTGCAGCGAAGCAAGCGAAAATGCTTAAAGCAATGAAGAGCTAAGCTTGAATTCTCATCGTTTATTGATATGTTGAACTATTATTCTCTTTCTGTTATTGTTTGTTTTATTTAGTTTTTGATTATGGAAGAGCCTTTATTTTTTAATTTTTCATCCCTCAATTTCTTGAGATCAACAAAATCTTCCCCTTCTTTCACTCAAAGAATGATAATTTATTCTCTGAGAATATCAGGAGTTTGAATCTCAACATGTGTCTTTGTATTTTCGAAGCAAAATATGTGATGCCGAAATTATTAGCATATTGTGAATGTTTTATCCTCTTAACTCTTCAAATTCTAAATTTTGTTTCTGAGAGTTTTAAACCTTCTTCTCATTTGAATTTCTCACTCTAATCCCAGAAAGATAATATCCAGAGTAAGTTACATGTTAGGATTTGATTTGTTCTTAAAATTTTGGAGAAAAAATTTACTTTTAATGAGCCAACTGTTAAGAAGTTTTCACTTTGACTGAATTGATTTATTCCAAAAGCTTTAAAATATCAATCGATTGAAGAAGAATGTACATGAGCCAGGAGGCATAATATAAATAATCAAAGAAGAATGCTGGAAAAATCACTCACAGGAATAACTTCAGTATTTAGAACACCCAGACCCACATTATCTCGAATAACTACATCTCTGATGATAACAGATATTCATTTTTGCACAGCTTGCTTTCAATCATAGAGCTTACTGGTCAACTTGCAAGGCTGAATGTAATGCATGAAGAAATCAAAAGATGCATGAGTATGCTTAATAAAACTGAACAACTAAAACGACAACATAAGAATTACTCTGATTAAATATTTGAATTGTTTATTAGAGCCTTAAAGTAGTAAAATAAGAAAAAATATCTTCTATTTTCTCTCATTTTTATATTGTAGTCCAATTTTCTTTTTGACTGATATTTTCCCATTTGTGTGCTCTCCGTTTTCTGTTAAAGTGTGGGGAAGCAGCTGCAACAAATAATCAGTCGTTGATAGCCCAGGATGGCAGAAAATATATCTGTAGTTATTTGATTTGGTGATATTTTTTTTCTTCAAACAAATACCCAGTTTCTTACCACTTGGATCTCTTTAGCATCTTGTAGAGAATACCAGAAGGTGTACTCTTAGGAAAGATGAGTATCTTCTTGAAGGTCAGAATAAAGAATGTGCTAAGACTATTGCACTGACTTGCTCTATGCAGGTTGGCACTTTGGTAATAGAAAGTAGTGACGAATAAGCATGATTTCAAAGAAAATACTGATTCTGATTCTGGTACAACACCTGATTGCTTATTGAGTTTAGGTGATTGAGGAGATACATTGTTCATCTCTTGATGGTTTTGACAGATGGCTCAATGATTCCCAGTTTAATTGATAGGGAAACCTAAAAATTCGTATGTTTGTTGAGTAAGGAATACCTCTTATTGCTTAGAGTAAGTGGATAAGGGTGTAATTTCTGAAATTCATAATAGCCGTTTTTTTTGCTATTTGACGGATTGGGTAGGATCAGCAAATAGATGCTAATTTGCTGAATTATCCACTCCATTTCTTTTCTCTAAGCTGTTGTTAGAAAACTGATTTGGAGTATTTTGGATCTGGGAAAGCTAACACAGAAATAAAAATCTACTCTTGATTTACCCCTGAAAAATAATTATTTTAGTGAATTAGATTTCTCCCCTTTTTTCTTAATAAATAACAATTAATTCTCATTTTGCAATGAAGTATCAATTTTTTCAATTAATCCTAACATGGAAAAGACTATTGACTCAAAACACACTCTTCAAACTGATCATTCTATTTGTATTAGATACAATTTAATAGTATTTTTTAAGCTAACTCCTTCAGTCAATGTAGAGATCCCAAAGAGTAGCGTAAGGCTTAAAAACTAATTGATCACTTATGATTTAATTAAACACTATAACAAACAATTAATTTCTGAATAAGTCCAGACAAGCTTTGAAGACATTCGGGAACCATTCGAATTCTTATTGATTGGCGAGAAATGGAAGAAATTTAGGGTGATCTAGGAAATATTCAAAAAAATATCTTAGGTTTTCATCTGAAATAGTTTTAGATGCGCTTAAAATCAATATAAAATCCTTAAATTCTTCATTAGAGATAAAGCATATTGAAGGATGATTTAGATACTTTTTTGCATTTTCAATAACACCTTCTGGGTTTTCAAGAGAAAAATTACAATAACTGAGGCAAAGGTAGATACGAATGGGAGAAATTGATGATGGAAATTGCAAGGATTCCGAAAACTTTACTAATGCTTTCTCATATTCTTATACACTCATTAAATATATTCCTGAGATAAGCAAGGCCTCTCCTTTGCTCTTTGGAAATTAAAGAATTGAAGTTGAAATTAGAGACTCGAATTCTTCTTTCATTTATTTTTGTGTATATATTTTGAGCAATTCTCTGGTAACTCCAAAGTCAGTACAAATCGGAAGGGCTTATTTTAGCATTGGGAGGTTTTATTATTCCATTTTATTAGTACTGTTTACTCTTGCTAGTCTAATATACCCTCTTATGGATTTGGGTTAGAGAGCGATGATCTGTTTAGCATAGATTTCGGATTTTGGTTCATTTAGTATTTCTAGCGCGATTGAAATATTCGATAAATTCACAATATTTTGTGGACAAAGGACTGATGCTTTATTGTAGAATGTTATTGCACCTTTGAAATCCTTCAAAATAGATAAGTAGTATCCTTAATTGGCAATTGCTTCAAAGTTCCTGTCATTTATTAGAATTACTTGTTTATTGTTCTCTATGGCTTCGGTTGTCTTACCAACCAATTTATAAGCAAATGAAATAAAAATGAGAATTTCTTGGTGATACTCATTCAAATACTCCAGACTTTCTTGTAGTAATTTAATACTTTTTTTGTAGTCGTCAAATTCTCTTTGGAACATGGCAAAACCTTTAGCCCAGAGAAGAATTCCCTTTTTTCTTTGAGGGTTCTGCTCTTGATCATTTTTCAAATATTAATCATAATTGGTCTTCAAGATAGGGAGGAGGTTGATTCTTAGGTATTGAATATCCTCATAATTCATTTGTTATATGAATAAAAGTAAATTAATAATATCCATGCTGTCGATTTGGTCTGTTTTAACATTCTTCATTGCTTCTTCAAACACTTATTTTCCTTTTTCAATCTCACTCAACTGAAAATAACTCCTTCCAATCAATTCCACAGTTCTCTTTTCAGCCTCCATTCCTTTCAAAGCTTCGATACATTCTTTGAAATCAGCTCGATCATAGAGTCTTCTTGCTTCTTTTAGCTTTGTTTCTTTTTCGATTTCCATAACTCCGAAAGTGCAATTTGATATTTTCTCTTTTTCTTGTTTCAAATTTTTTGCTTTGATTTGTCTATTTAAGACAATTTGCGCTCTTAGGCCTCCCCCCCCTTTTTTTTTTTCTGGATCAGATTTCTCTTGATCGTGAATATTTTAATTTTAGAATTTGTCTCACCTATTCCTAACTGAATTTATTTTGTTTTCCTTTTTCTACTTCTGTTTCCTGAAGATAATTTTTTTATCCTTGAATTGATTTGTTGTGTTATCTTTTCTTCAAACCATCAAAACTCAAATATTTTTACCTTTTTTCTTGTTTTTATTTCAAATAGCATTATCGATGAAGCTTATGAGAAATATCAGAGAGGATAGTAATAAAGGGAAAGAAAGGGTATTTTGATAGAATTTTTTTTAAAGAACAATAATAGTTTGTTTGGCTTTAATAATTATCATGAAAATAGTAAAAATTTCTTGATTTTTAGTTTTTGATGCTAACATTGAAGATTTTAGATTAGATTAAAATATTATTAATTAGATGTTTATTTATTTTTGCATATATTTTGATTTGTGTTTATTCCCAAAAGAATTCATGCCTGAGAGATTGAATGGGCTCATCTTAAGTCAGATTTGCGACAATGATTGAAAAAATCTCAAATCGAGGAGAGGTGATTTAGGAGAAATAGCGCAAAAATCACAAGCACACAAACAACAAAAAATGAGCACTCTTGATTTCGAAGTCAGTAGATATCTTGAATACCTTATCAATAATTTGTCACAAATATAATACCGTTTTATTATCTCAGTCTCTTAATTTCTAAAGAAACCCACATCAGTTTCTCCATTGCATTTTCCCTTTCAATCTTCAAAAAATCATAAACGAATGTCAGAATTAATTTAAGTGTTTTCTTTGAACATTAATAGAACTACGATATCCTGGAGAGAAAGCAGACCAATAACAATTATTCTTGTTTGTACAGATGGTAAAATAAGTTTAAGCAGCAAATTATTTCAATCTGACTTTGACTTCGATGAGAATCTAGCATGAATAAGCAGAATGCTGAAATAGTTGCATTAAAAGAGCATCCTTAAATCCCTAAGGACTTAGTCTAAAGCGTGTGCTAAGAGATCAACAAAGATGGAAAACTTGAAGATGAATACATAGCTAGCATTTAAGATGCCTTTGTTTAGCATGGTAGACTTTACATTCCAATGAAATATTTCCCAGAAGGCTCTGTGCTAGATCTTGTAGGCAATCTGAAAGTTCATCTTCTCAAAATATCCTTTAACATAATGTGATTTTCAACTTTTGCATAGATCTAGACAATCGGACCTTTAGCTGAGGAATATGTGTGTATAATTGTGAAGTAGATGCTCATGGGTCTAAAATACTTTCACAAGCACGGCAGATTGCACAGAAACATAAAATGTACAGGATTTATTTTCATAGTTCAATTCAGAAGAGAATACATTTCCAAAGCGAACTCACAAATTATTTAATGAATAGGTTCTAATATTATGCTCTCAAGTGATGGGAAAGTGAAACTAGCTGATTATTCCCTGACAAAACGGTTCACGGACATATTATTACCCCTCAGACAAAACCATTTGTATTGGCAACCTCCTGAGGTAAAGATAATAGCATAATTACTTTTCTAATTACTTCAAACATTTAACCTTAGACTTCTTAATAATTTGAATAAAACTAATGATTTTTACCTAAAAAAGACCCTTTCATCTGGTGAGTATGATGACCGCAGTGAAATTTGGGGAGTTGGTATTGCTGCTTACGAGATGGCCAGAGGTAAAACGCCTTTCTCTGAATACCCACCTTAAAAAGCTAGTGCTCTTATCTTGCAAGAGTCCCTTCAACTCGATCCTAATTTCTCACCGTAAGTGAAATCATTCTTTTATGGTATTTTCAATGTTGCCTTTCTTTGTGTTAAAATATCTCTTTCTACTTCCCTTCAAAACATTCTCTCTCTTTTTTTCTTTAAGTCAGTTCAAAGAATTCCTAGGAATGTGCTTAGCTAAATCACCTGATGATCGATCTTCCTTAGGATAACTTCTCCTGACAAACTTCATCCAAAGAGCTAAAAAACCTCAATTCTTGCTTCCTCTCTTTGAGTATGATTTTGATTTTTGTTCATTTTTTCTTATCTTGAATATTTCTTTTTACAAAATAGGCAAAGTCAATGCTACAGACTAGAGGGGAACTAAGAAAACAGTGAATTAACAGCAAGTGGAAACATGTCATCTAATAATATCAATAATACTAATAATAATCTGTATCCATATCTGAATCCTATGCACAGAAGAGTGCAGACAACTTTTAAAATAGATAATTTAAGCATGGTCCCCGATATTAACATTGACAATCAATCAATAGAACTCCATAAAGGAGATAAAAAACAACAAACATCATTAATTGGTGGAACAAACTCAGAAACCAAGAGCGAAATAGACACAGTTTCTTAAGGCTAATATCAATAATAGAACATTGGTACGAACTCATAAACGAAATGCTCTCTCCTCTAAATGAGAAGAGCAATAAGGAAAATAGAAAAGCTCTAATCTGGACTAACCAAGGAAGTACTTCTAACAGATATTATTTTTGAGTGCATACATAACTTTACTATTCCGAAATCGATTTAGAGAACATATTTTGATTTGAGAAGTTGTTTAATTTGATTTTTTTGATTTTTTAATCAAAATAATAGATATTTCTGGCAATTATCAGTGAATATAAAAAGACAGGTGCCAATGATTATTCCATATTTTTTGAGTCATGATAGAGGAGAGGTTGATGACTGGATGTTAAGAAGGTTTTGAGTGAGGCATGTTTTGTATTCTTGTGTAAATTTATTTGAGTTTTGGAGACTAAGTACTGTAATCCATTTTATTTTCGTGTTGATTAGACATTATCAAAAAAAAAAATGAATATCAGAAATCGTAAAATCATAGGGGAAAACATAATAAAATGAGAGAGATCATTTGTGTTTCTAGATTTTAACAATAGTATTGGGTTTTGAATTTTGCTCAAATTTAAGGTTAATCCACGTAATAAGAAGAATCTTTTTAACAAAAAAATAATTAACAATTTTCCTTCAAAGAAAGATTCTACCAGGAATACAAAACCGTTTAAGACAAAAGAAGAAGAGATATGGATAACGATAAAGAACTACAGGAATTGCTTGAGCAAAGACAGAAACTTAATGACAAGATCAACACTCATGTCAAAGAGAAGTATCAGAAATACAAAGGAATGAGTGAGGAAGTGAAGGACGATAATCCATATAGGTAAAAGCTTATTCTCCCCACAGGCATACATAAATTCATTTAACTTATTTTATTGTAGCCGTCTGATGGCTTTGAAGCGCATGGGAGTTGTGAATAATTATGAGAAAATCAGAGATTGCTCTGTTTTGGTTGTTGGTGTAGGCGGGGTAGGTTCTGTGCTCGCGGAAATGCTCACAAGATGTGGACTCGGAAAACTTATCATTTATGACTATGACAAAGTTGAGCTAGCTAACATGAATAGGTAAACTAACCTTTCGAATGTTTTAGTCGCTTCTTTATTTGGCATTACGAGGCTTTTTTAGATTAAACTTAATGAATTTTTATTTCTAAATGTTAGATTGTTTTACACTCCTTAGTAAGTTGGATTGTCCAAAGTTAAAGCAGCTCAAGAGACACTATCTTCCATCAACCCAGAAATCATTATTGAAGCTTACAATATGAATATCACAACAAATGGTAAAAAGATGTTAAATTGATTTGCAAAGTATCACAAAAATGTTATGCGATAATTTAACTGATTATGGTCCACTTCAAAAATAGATGGATTTGAGCACCTCTTGGATCGAATCAATAAAGGAGGAAAAAATGGAGAAAAAATAAATCTTGTGCTTTCATGCGTGGATAACTATGCTGCGCGTATGGCTATCAACACTGCTTGCAATGAACTCGACTAAATCTGGTAAGCTTACAAAAATATGACTCTTCTTGAACGAATTAACACCAAGAATTTCCGCTTGATTTCAAAGGTTTGAAAGTGGTGTGAGCGAAGATGCGATGAGCGCTCACATTTAGATTATGATTCCTGGAGAGACCGCTTGTTTTGCTTGTGCAACTCCACTAGCTGTCATCGAAAGCAATGAGCATCTAATTAAAAGAGAAGGTGTCTGCGCAGCAAGTCTCCCAACGACAATGGGTATTACTGCTGGATTTTTGGCGTAGAATGCACTCAAGTTTCTCCTGGATTTCGGTGAACTTGCATTTGTGTTGGCATACAACGCTCGAGTCGATTTCTTCTCAAATTACATGATCAAACCCAACAGTGATTGCAAGGAAGTCTACTGCTTAAAACGATAAGCTGAAAAATAAGCTCTATCTCCAGAACTTCGAGTGCTTGATAGGTTAGAAGAACGTAAAAAGTAAGCAAAAGCTGCTTTTGAGAAAGCAAATGAGCCATCTGAAAATGAATGGGGTATTGAGACTGTAGAAGAATCCAATGCTGAAGAAAACAACACAGCGTCATCTGCGTAATAACCCAATGAAATATCGGATAAAGAGAGAGAAGAAACAAACATTGAAGATTTAATGGCTAAGCTGAAAAGCATGTGATAGAAACAATATTAGCTAAGTATATATTGAATGTTGAATGTATTGTTAATGTTTGGATGTACTCAATAAACAAATTATTTTTTTTAGTTCGGAGGGGTAGTTTTCTTTGCTTGAGGCTTTATTTTAGTTGCCATATTTGGATGATGTTCTAAGAAAAATTTCCCTTATTTTTTTATTACAACAAAAATATAAATAAAAAACAAAAATGATGATTATTATTATGATTCCCTCATTTCTTATAATTTACTTATTGCAAGAACCATACAACATACTCAGGAGTTAATAGATATTTGTGTATTTATGCCTATTGAGAACAACATTTAAAATTAAAAGTTTTTGACTCTCACTGCTTTATTAAAATGAATAGATATTCTTCAACAATTCATAAAGCCAAATCGATCAACCCAAACAAATAATTAAACGAAATTGTAATCATTTATAGGAGACAATAATCCATCAATCAATCAATCAATCAGATGCATTGAGTTGGAGGTAATCAAGAATTATCTGGGAGGGCTAATAATTTTCTGAGGGAATTTCCGCGCGTCATCCTCAGTTCAAAAAAAAAAAAATAGTAGTTCATTTCATTGGTATCATACTCAATTTTTTTAAAAGTACAGAAATTCTTCTTCAATCGATTGATATTATGAAGCTTTTTACATAAACATACATGTAAGTGTCAGAGCATCAAATTCTGTGAAAATAAAAACCTATTTAAATTTGGCTTATTATTAGAAAAATTTTTCTCTAAATTTTTAAAAACCAATCAAATCCAAATATTTAACTTACACTGAATATCATCCATCTGGGCTTAGAGAGAAGGAGGAAGGAAGGAATTATAAAATTACTATTGTAATTCAACTTTCTTACGATTAAATCCCTCTATTTTGGAAAGATTTAATATTGGATACCACCAATAATTATGAGCGCAATGGCATAAAAAGACAATCAAAATAGAGAAATGGTGAGAAAATTTTCTATGATTTGAAGCTTTAATGCTTTTCTTATGATAAAAATCATAATTTTACTTGAGCTTTATCTTGAAGATCGCACATTACTGCTATTTTTAAGATAAATATGTTTGGGGGTATGTAAAAAAAAAAAGAAGCATTTTTCTCAGTTTCTTTTGGGAAAATCAAAAGAGAAGAAGGTTTAAAAATTTCAGAAATAAAATTTAAAATATGACGAGTTAAGAAGATAAAACATTCTCAATTTGTTAATATTCTCGCTAGAACATATTTTGCTTCGAAAATACAAAGACATATGCTGAGATAAACTCCAGATACCGTCAGAGAATAAATTATCATACTTTGAGAGAGGGAGAGAGGAGGGGAAAGATTTTATTGATCCAAAAGCTGAAATGAGTGGTATTTAATCACACCGGTGACACGAATCTAGAGCGTTCTGCTGAGGCCAGGGGAAGTTTGAGTCTAAAGAAATTGAGGGATGAAAAATTAAAAAATAAAGGGTATATAAAGTTGATACTAGATACCTCTTCCATAATTAAAATCTAAATAAAACAAACAACAACAGAAATTAAAGAATAGATCAAACGTATCAATAAACTATGAGAACTCAAGTTAAGCTCTTCATTGCTTTAAGCATTTTCGCTTGCTTCGCAGCAGCCACTCCTTCTTGCACTCTCCTTAACAACTAGAAGGATCTGTGCTAAGCAGCTAACTCTCTCTGCTCTTGGACTGATGTTACAGCCAGTGACACTTGCATAAATGCTTGCCCACTTGCCACTAAAGTTCCTACTGATTGCACTGCCACTAATGGCTGCGCATACACTGCTAGTACTTGCGCCTTTAAGACCACATGCGCTGGTACTGCTCAAGCTACTTGCACTGCCGCAAATAACTGTAATTACACTCTTAACACATGCAATGTTAATCCAGCTATTACTTAGAATTGTAATGACGGCAATGGTGCTTGCCTTGCTAATCTTCCAGCTTATTGCACTAAAACAACTACTACAAGCTGTGCCATCGATACAACTCCTACTGGCACATGCGCTAAAGGTGTTGCTACCCAAGGTGGTTGTGCTGCTCCCTGCTCTACTCCTACAGAAGTTGATACTTGCACCAATATTTGCGCTGGTCTGACCCAAGCTCAATGTACTACAACAGGAGCAGTTGCAACTAATTGCGCTTGGTCTGGTACCGCTTGCACCCAAAACACACCTCTTGATTGCTCGACTGTTGTCGCTACTTGTGCTGCAAATGCTCAATGCGCTGCTGGAAAGGTCTACGATTGCTCAACCACTCAAGCTTCCCTCACTACATTCTGCACAGCTGCTGCAGGAACCACCTAATGCGCTCCTGAATAAAACGCCTGGTGCAACACTGTCAACACCAATACTTGTGCTATTAACAAGAATTATTGCGCTTTAGCCTAGGCTGGAAATGGCTGTGCTACTGACGCCGTTAACTGCTCTACCACTGGTACTTGTGGTACTCTCGACAACAATGCTTGCACATAGTCTGTCAATGCTCCTACTTGCAATCAAAATGTCTGCACTGGTTCCTTCTCTTCTTGTACTACTTCAACTGCAGGTGGATGTTAAGTCAATGGTTCAGCTTGCGCTCCCGCCGATGCCAGTTGCTTGTTTAAAGCTGGTGGTTCTTGTGCTGTCAACTCTTCAGGCACAAATGGTTACATCATTGCTTTCTGCGCTTCCATCCTCGCTTTCATTTTCGCTTTCTGATGATGAGAAAAAGATATGTTTGTTGTTTTTTCTGCATTTCATAGTTGGTGTAAGTTCTGTAGTCAAAATTAAGGATATTTCTAATTACCTAAAAAATTTCGTTATCCAGATTCGATTTATCTGGGAGAAGGATTCTTGAGATCATTACAAATTGCTTTTCCCCACTTTCTATCTTTCTGATAATTTACTTAATGATTAAGAAACTTGAAGACAAATCCCCCCTCCCCCCTCCATTTTCAAAAAATGCCCCTTAAATTGGGAGAGAGGGATATGTCAATGTATTAATTTAATATTTATTATTGCTTTGAATTGTATCCTAAAACCTAATCACTTTTCAATGTCCGCATTTTCTCATTAATCTTATTTTTTCACTTGCAAGCATCTAAATTTTGATTAAGAAATCAAATTAATAATATTGTTATTACTTATTTATTAATCATTCTCTTTTACTACATTTTACTCAAAAAGAATTGAGTGAAGAAGAGAGAAACCAAGGCTTTTTGGTTGAATTAAGGCATTTCTGAAGGGAATATTTGTTTTTTCTCAATTGCTTTTTCAAATTTATTATTTTGAGGAAAAAAGATTATTTGTTTTAGAAATCAATGAGATTATTAATACTTTAACACCAAAACTAATAGAGGATACACAAAAACCGCAGTATTTTCTAATTATTAGCCTTAAAAATAACACTAACTCTGATGGGATCAGATAAACACTCCAAAATGCTAAGATCCCCCCAGAAAAGCTTATTTATTTGATTTGAAAAAAAATACAAAGAGACACCAAATAGACCTTTGATTTTTCGGATACCTAATATGTTAGGACTAGTCTATGGTTCTTTAGCAAATCTTCCAATTGTAAATGTAATTTCATGCAACCATTAACAGCCAGCAATCAGTTTCTATCCTTTTATGAGTGTTCTACTTAATTTTTAAAATATTTCTAATACTTTTTTCTTAAGAGTTTCTTAATCCTTTTTTAACCTAAAAAGAATGCACTGAATAGCAACCACAACAACAACAACAAACAAGGTCCATCAAACATCGAAAGTGCTGAATAGATGGCTCCCGAACGAAACAACCTCCATGGACTCGCTGGTTAGGCAATGGAATCACATAATGAACCAAACAACAAGGATAATACAATTACGCATATCCATGAAGACGAATAGTAAATTGGTTAGGAAGGTATCTAGCCATTTGTAGCCCCTTAGAATCACATGGGGAATTAAGGGAAATGCATTCACCTTTAAGCCCTTTCCTAACCACTACAAAAGAAAATTCTTAATTAAAAACACATTCAATAATTAATTATTGCATGCTAATCCTTAAGTCTACTTTCATCTATTGCCTACTTTGGAATAGCTGAGGGTGTCTTCTAATATTCTTACCTGAGTGATTTCCTAGTTTTAATAGGCAGCTGCTTGAATGTGATAAGCATTCTACTTCGATTTAAATTCATCGCGCACTTTTAGTTTATCTTAGTTGAGTTACGAAAACTCTCCCTATCGGAAGAACAACAACTCAACAATGGTAATATCGCTGTTCTATTGCTTATGGCTGTGCGAGATGAGATCCATGAGATAAGGGATGTTGATAAGCTGTCTAGATCTGCTTTCCTATCGTGTTTTTCAAAAATAGTATGTCCTCGACTTCTTGAAATTATCAAACTTATGAATTGTCTTCTTTCACTTCTTCTGGCGATCCCAATGTATATCATCATTAATCCATCGATGTCTTCGCACAAAATCACTGGATTCTAAGATGGCGATGGTGAAGTCTCAGTGTTGATAGTCCTATGTCTTCTATCTTTCGCTCTGCATGCTTGCTATTGTGGATTCTATCTTCTCGCAGCAGCTGGAACACTAATCGTAGTTTTGTTCTTGTTTGTTCTTTTCGGCATTGGTGCTGTTTTATATTACTTATTTAAAGGAATCACTCTACCCTTAAGGCTTCTTTTCAGGAAGATCTGCAGAACGCAATAGTTAAGTAGCATCGTGCATTCGCATCAAGATAATAGATAAAATCAAAAAGATAAGCTCAAGTTATCCGAATCTGAAATCTACATTAAAGAAAATTCTAAAGAGATTTGCTTTTCTCATTTGGATTCCAAGGATTCACTTTGCTCGATATGTTTGGAAGAGTTTATTGATAAAAAGACACATGTACTGCAGATGCTCTGCTGCAAGAGTTCGTTCCATAAAAATTGTCTCAAGTCATGGGTAGAATTGAATAAAACATGTCCAAACTGCAGAGCTGATCATGATTAGCTACTCAAACAGCAATAGTAGCGATAGATCGAGATGAAAATGAATAAGATTCATCAAAACACAATAGTGTTTGCAATTACTTCTACTTTTCTCCGCAAAGGATTCAAAACATTTCAAAGAGACACTCAAAAGAATTCGGATCCTAAAAGTAATAATAATCCCAAGACAATTACACACGGACATCATTAACCAGCAAACTACATAGTTAATAATATCTAGCAGCAGTAGGAGTTGGATTAAGATCAGGAAGTAATCTAATAAGGTAAAGATAAAAAGAACATAATTCAAGATAATACACAGAGTTGAAAAATTCAAATCAATTCAGCAGCATGCTAGCTTTCATATGAGCGATAATCACTTTCTACTTCCTCCCTTTTAGATGTGATTTCATGACTCATCACCATTTCAGAAAAACTTTCATTGAGCATCTCTTTGAAAACTCTACTTACTTATTATAACTTCAAAAGGGGGGGAGCTTTTTCCATTTTTCTATATTAAAAAGAGGTTTTTAGCTGTTTTTATTACTTGTAACTTCTTAATATTTGAGTATTTCGTTATTACCCTTTTCAAATCAAATTACAGTAAATTTAGAAGGGATGATTAAGATTCTTGATCTTATCCCTTGGGTTGAAGGACTACTTAAAT